>JGI24698J34947_10000084_pt1 | contig 30983 bp, 26 predicted proteins | sample TergutMp193P3_FD_34947 | JGI IMG/M metagenome (IMG submission 34947) | reverse complement strand
TGAAGCCATTATGACCACCTGACGAAGTCAGGTGGTTGGGCCATTAGATAATGTCGTTCCGCCCATCGAGCTGCCCGAATAGGGTTTACCGCTCCCCCGCGGAGATTAATATGTCTGATGCCAGTTGCGATCAGAGCGGCAAATCAGAGTTTTGATCAAGAGGCTCTGCCATGAGAACCGCCACTATGCTTTTTTGGCGGAGGGGTTCGTTTTTTTTCGGTTTTGAGCAGGTATTTGTAGTCATAGTCTGCTTTGTATCCCTGGTGTTGCAACTTGCCGATGTGTTCCGCCCTGAGTTCGCCGTGCCGGGGGCTGCTCATCATGAGTTCCGGGGCCACATGCACCAGGTATTCCGGGGCTTCCTGGCCGTAAAATTCGATTCCATCCTCCGCGGCGTACGATTTGTGATCCGGACGGGCATTGAAAAAATCCATTATATAGAGCGGCTTTGAGGCGTAAAAACGCGGTATTCCGGTACTGGTTACCCAGTAGGCGGTAAAACGATCCCCTTTTTCGGTGATACGCTTGTCCCAGGCCAGCAAAATCAACCCGTCCCTTTGAAGCATAAACCGGTAATCGGGAATATTCGCGGGAAGGGGAATACCGGGCAAGGCCAGGATGGGTGTTATATCGTGTGACTTTTGGCTTGCCGACTGGCGGGACTTTTTTGAGCCGAGTAGTCCCGGGAAAGCAATTATATTGCTTCGCGAACCTGCCGGGCGGCGAGTTTCCCCTTTTTGGGGCGGTATAGAGTTTGCCGGTTCACCAAAACTTGTTTTTTGGAGGGGAATTTCCAGTCCTCTCGTATCCAGGCCGAATCTGCAAATCGTGGATGTGATTTTTTTTATCTGATCCCCCAGCGCCGTTCCCATATCCGCCAACTCCTGTAAATCGTCAAGCAAATCCATGATGTCGGCGCTGTTTACGCTGACCCCGTAATGCATTTTCATGTTCATCTTTTTACCATCCTTTTCATGATGTTTTTTGTTATCTACATAATATAATAATTATGACTAAAATAGTCAATAGTTGTTTATATTTCTAAATATGAAATTTATACCTTGACATATTTACTTTAATAGTGTAAAGTAGTATAACATGGAATACAGAGGGGAATGATGGGTATTAGCTATAAACCGCTTTTCAGGCTTTTGCTTGACAGGGATATGACCAAAACCGATCTACGCAGGGAATTGGGTTTCAGCTCCGCGACTTTGGCAAAACTTGCCAAAGGAGAGCCCATTTCCGGGGCTGTTATCGAAAAGCTATGCGCCTACTTCCGGTGCCAGGTTCAGGACATCGTGAAAATCACATGGGAGGATATTCCCAAACCGAAGACCAAGAAGAAGAAATAAACACGGAGGACACGGAGGAAGAGTAAGAGTTCTCGCCAAGGCGCAAAGCTCGCCAAGGACGCGAAGGAAGAGGAGGAGACAATCAACCACGAACCACACGAACCAAGACGAACATTTATTTTAACAGTCGTTTTGTTCGTGATGGATCGTGACGTTCGTGGTAAGAATTCATTTTAATCTTTGCGCCTTAGTATTTTTTCAGCGGACGATGGGAGTTGCCTTCTAGGAATAGTGGAAGCATTATCTATTCCTATAAATAGCTCCTTGACAAATATGATGACTATATATATCATTTTATCATGGGTACATACTTAGAACCTAACCGGATATACTGCGGTCGTTCCGAAGAGCTTATGAACCAGATAGAACCAGATTCCGTTACACTTTCCTTTTGGTCTCCGCCTTATTTTGTTGGAAAGGAATATGAAGCCGGAGAAACATACGAGTCTTGGCAGCACATGCTCAAAACGATCATCAAGTTACATTCTCATGTTTTAAAACCTGGTGGCTTCATGGTTATCAACATTGCGGATATTATCGCGTTCAAGGACGAAACAATACCCAAGATCCAGGGCTTAAATATTTCAAGCCGTAAAAATCCAGTTACAAAAGAGATGGTTTTGGAAGCCAAAGCAAAATTTCCTCATTATAACCGCGATCAACTTGGGGACTATCTGGGGTGCAGCGAACAGACAATAGATCGGAGACTCAATGGAAACAATATCCGAGGTGGTAAGCACCAAGCACAAACACGGATAAAACTGGTCGGAGGGCCGCTGGAAACTTACGCATATGATTGTGGTTTATATCTTTATGACAAGCGGATTTGGAAAAAGGACCCTGCGTGGGCAAATTCCCGATGGACAACCAATACGCTAAAAGCCGTCAGTGAAACGGAGGATCTCTATATTTTTTGGAAAATCGGGGAATATGAGGTCAATCGTGCTCGCCTCACAGAATACGAATGGAAAGAATGGGGCTATCGGCAAATATGGGATATTCAATCAGTCCGAAAGAATGACGACCATGAGGCGAAATTTCCAGAAGAGTTGGCGAGACGAGTCATAAAACTATATAGCGACCGGAACGATATTGTTTTGGATCCATTTTTAGGTAGCGGGACGACGGCCATAACGTGCATGCGAGAAGGAAGACGCTATATCGGTATCGAAAAAGAACAGAAATATGTTTCCTTAGCGCAGTACAATCTTAACAAAGCACTAGAGCAACCCTCATTATTTGACGAAATAAACCCGACTAGAATGGTATATCCACATAACGCCAATCGGCAAGACTCCGTAGGATTGCAAAACTGACGCGAACTCGGGTTTTTTTGGGGTTTTTCTCTTTGTCATCTTTCCCCGGAAAGAACAATTCAGGATGCAGTATCAAGTATCCCGGGTTTTCCGTCAGGAGTATTCCATTTGGTATTACAGCCAGAGTTACCCTGCTAAGGGGCTGCCCCGGTTCATCGTTGGAAAGCCCCTGCATTGAATAAACCGGTTTTAATACCATATGGACAACAGGAACGATTGCACTGTTGCTCAAAATAAACAGAGGCGGAATAGCGCAATGAAATGGGTGAGAAGTCCGCTTCCCCGTAGCTGTCATGACTTTATTAATAACTCCATAATCTTTTTCGTCCCAAACACCGTCGCCGGAAATTTGGTTATGGGACATAACACTGTGATCCTGGTCATCGCGGGGGCCAACGCTCTTTATATCAATAAAGAGCCAGAAACTATCTGTAATTTCAAGGACTTCGCGGATAGCGGAAGCGGATAGGATGTATCGGTCATCAGGACCAGACGGAATGCCCACGTCTCGTACCTTAAACGATTTGGTAAGAAACCGTGAAATTTTGGGACAGAAGACATGTTCTCCTACCTCTATCCATGGATACTGATCGCCTTTTGGTTGTCTTCCGCGTTCATCAGGAGGATAATTTTGCCAAAACGGATATAAAAACGAGGCTTCATCATAATCGTTTTTAATCTCTATATGATATTCATTAATAAAGCCTGTTAAGGTATTCATACAGAACTGTTCTATTTGTATCAATCGATCAGGATTATGTATGAAAAAGCTCCGCGCCTCAATATATTTCTTAAATTGTTCTTCCCGGTATCGATTAAACATTAGTGTCCTCGATTACTAATTGGACCGGTGCTATGTGTAAAGCATTCGCTATTTCCTCCAGAGAGTCAAGGGTTATATTTCGTTCGCCACGCTCAACACTCCCAATATAAGTTCGATGGAGCCCTGCTTTTTCACCGAGTTCTTCCTGTGACAATCCAGACAGCTTTCGGTATCGTTTTATGTTTTCAGCGACAATGCCATTTAGTTTGGCGTCCATATTTTAGTTATCCAACAATGATGACTATAAGTCTACAGAATATAAGTAGCATTTTTCCAGATATTTATCTTTTCTGGGCACGTCCTTGTGCTGGCTCTTTCGATCAAGGCTTACGCCTTAGCATTTTTTCAGGAACGGCCCCCTAAAGCAATAGCTTGATAAAGGAAGTTTTCTTGGGGGCACGCCGTGTTACATCCACATAAAAACACGCTCAATGTTTCGCGTGCAATATCTTGGCGTGTTTCGACTCCCGCATTGCACGTTAAAAAGGAAGTTATTTCTATAGGAGATTAAATCTGCGGAGAAAAATTTTAGCGGACGACGGGAGTCGAACCCGCGTCACAAGCTTGGGAAGCTTGGATAATACCGTTATATGACGTCCGCCTGTAAGTTATTCAGAAATTTTAGACTAGCAAAAAACCTTCGGCTTGTCAACATACCACAAACAAAAGCTTTTTAGCGTATAACGCTTGATTATACCCGAAATTCTCTCGCGGAGGCGCGAAGCTCGCAAAGGACGCAAAGGGCGATGCGTACTATCTGGTTACGCATCTTCATCTTTCTCCTTTTTTAAATTTTTAATAAAGAATTTAAAAAGGTAGCGACCAGCTTGCTAATCTCGCGGGATCCTCTGCGTTCTTAGCGTCTCTGCGCCTTTGCGAGAACTCTTCTTCAAAATTAATGCATATCAAAGCGGTCTTCCGGGATTCGCAGGCGGCTTATTGTGTTGTTCCTTACGGCATTGACGAAATCGTTTATCGATTCCATTCTCTTCGATAAATAGACGCCAAAAACGACATCAGGGCTTATGTCGCCCGCGTAGTGGATATCCGAGCCGGCGGTGATGGGAACATTCAGCTCCTTCGCGTAGGCCCAGGCCAGCGCGTCGGAGATTGGCTCATTTCCGGAGTTGGCGGCTTCTATGGCGTCCACGTATTCGCTGGAGCCGGGAAAGCGTTTGATGCTGTTGACAAACCTGAAGGGGTGGGCGAGAACCACGCATCCGCCGTTGCGCCTAACTTCGTTGAACTGCTTCTTGCGGGTCCATCCGGCGGCCTCGGGGTGTTCGAGGAGCCACGCCTTGTCAAGGCCGTACACAAGGAAATCGTTGCCGTCCACGGTCTCCTCCCAGCCGAAAAAAACGTCCAGGCCCCGGCGCTCCCCTTCTTCCCGCGCGGCTTCATAGCCGCGGCAGAATTCCGGAACCCACTTGTTCCAGGGGAGGTTCCTGTCGGCACGGCAATTTCCCCTGAAAAAGTGGTCGGTGACGATTATCCCCGTGTATCCAAGGTCAAGGTATTTTCCGATATATTCGCGTGCCCTTGAAATGCCGCAAGCGCTGCCTTCCCTTGTGTGGAGATGGGTTTCGTAAAGGTACTCCATTGGACTAATTTTCCTACGGCAAATGCAAGTGAACCGTCTCTTCTTCGTCCTCTCCGCGGCCTGGCGGAAGGTTCCCTGCCGCGAGACGCCACAGTTTTTTAAGGAGGCCGATTCGCCCGAAGAGGAGCCAGAAAAGCAAAACGATGATGAGAATCGCGGGTACGCCATATATGACAATTCCCATCAGTACCACCAACGCCGAGGAAGCCACGCCCCCGAAGGAGCTGAAGAATTCCCGCACTTTCTCCCCAAGGCTGGGTTCGCCATAGGAAGAGGCGGTTGGAGGACCAATAATATCCAGATCGATGGTCGAGTAATCTATGAGGCTCGCGAGGTTTCGAAGCTGCGTTCCTGTCCAGTCTATCTCCTGTTGAAGATCCGCTATCCGGCTTTCCACGGTCATGATCTCGCCGATGTTTGCGGCCCTGCCAAGGTATTCCTGATAGGTTTTGAGCAGCTCCTTTTTTACGGCGAGCCGTCCCTCAAGGTCATAGTAGCGAAGGGTGACATCCTCGGCGTTTTCCCAGCGCCTGATTATTCTCCCCAGGCCGGCAAGTTCCGAGAGCATGGTATCGTAAGAAGCGGACGGAACCCGTATGCTGTAGCTGCGGGAGTTTTCGTAGATCCCCGCCGATACCGGCCACGCGTCGTACTTTGTCATCAGATTTGATAAGGGCGCTTCCAGTGCCGCCGGATCCTCAACCCTGAGGCGCAGCTCGGCTCTTTTTATCAGTTTGCGGCTTTGCTCCGTGATTTCAGCGCCAAGCGGAACATCCCTGCCGCCGGAATCGTCATAACCCATTTCCTCGCGCGCGGAAGCCTCGGCGAAATTAGCTTCATAGTAGACTACATCCTCGGCCATAGTCGCCCTTTGAAGCGCGGCGCCCCCCAACGACGATGACGTGCTATAACCCTTTCCGCCGCAGCTTACGCATAACAGGAGAACCACACCCAGTAAAAAGAGAACTATTTGGTAATTACGTTTCATCGCAACTTTCCTTATCAAAACAGAGCCAAGTATTTTGCGGGGTCGCGGGGACAATCATTAAAATGACTGTCTCCACCCCATCCCAATACTTGGCTCTGTATTTTTTCAATAAATTTTACAATGTCCCACAAAAAGTGGTTTAACTTAATAACGCGCTATGCTTTTTTGGCGTGCGCGTGCACTCCCGTTTTCTGTCCCCTGGCTTGCTTCAAGAAGGTCTGGCATCCTTCAATAACGAGGGTTACCGCAAGTATAACCAGAATCGCGGAGAAGAGCAACTGGAGAATGTTGCCAACTGGATCTGCGCCGCCGCCGCCGATTACGGCCTGCAGCCTCTGGGTGAAAGTGATGCACAAGCTGGTAATAGTGGCGATGAGCATGAAGGCCATGGGGAAGAGGAACATCTTGTTGCTCTTGCCGACGTTGCCCAGCCATGCCGCGACCGCGAGCAGCGCGAGGCCTGCCAGTAACTGGTTGGCCGCGCCGAAGAGGGGCCAGACCCTCAAGTAACCGCCGACCGCAAGGTAGACGCCGATGACGACGGTGATGATAGTCCCGGTCCAGGGATTGGTGAGGAATTTCTTGATGCCTTTGGCGTTCTCATGCGTCTCCCCGGCTTCAAGGAAAAACTCTGCAAACAAATAACGGGCGAGGCGTGTCGCGGTATCCAGCGAGGTAAGGGCAAACGCCGAAACTGCCGTGGTAATCAGGGCGTCTGTTGTTCTGTAGACTGTTTCGTTACCGCCGCCGAGGCTGGCTATCATTGTCGCAATGCCCCTGGCCAGAACCTGGGGAGGGGTGCCGCTGGGCATCGCCTTGGCGCCCTTGGTCATAAGGAAGCCAACCGCGATGAGGGAGATTACCGCCAGGGCGCACTCAATCAACATTCCGCCGTAGCCGATGACTTTCGCGTCTTTCTCATTGTCGAGCTGCTTGGCCGTTGTGCCGGAACCTACGAGGGAGTGGAATCCCGAGATGGCGCCGCACGCGACGGTGATGAACAACACCGGGAACAGGTAACTGTTGCCGAGGATACCGCTCAGGCCGTAGTGGACTTCCAGGTTCATCGTCGGATTCGTGGCGACGATGCCGACCATGGATGCCAGCATCATGGCGTAGAGCAGGAAGGAGCTGAGGTAGTCACGCGGCTGGAGCAGTATCCAAACCGGGACTACAGACGCGATTATGATGTAGACTCCTATCAGGATCAGCCAGGTATTCATACCGAGAGTGATCCTTACGTTGAGGCCGATGAAGATGATGGCGATGATTCCGATGACGCCGATAATTGTCGATATGCCAATGGGGGCGTTGCGGCGGTACACGAAGAAGCCAAAGATAATCGCCAGTACGATAAACAGGCACGAAATCATGGCGGTGGTCCCATTGGCGTCATTCTGTATTGGATCCGCCGTGAAGGCGTTGAATGTTCCCGCGACGATGGAGGAGAAGGCCGCCACAACGAGCAGAAGGGTCAGATAGGCGAAAACGATGAACAGCTTCTTGGCGCGCGGTCCGATGTTGTCGGAAATAACCGCGCCGATGGATTGCCCCTTATGCCGGATTGACGCGAAAAGGGACCCGAAATCGTGTACGGCGCCGAAGAAGATACCCCCGAGGACTACCCACAGAAGAACCGGCAGCCAACCGAAAACCGCGGCCTGAATGGGGCCGTTTATCGGGCCGGCGCCCGCGATTGACGAAAAGTGGTGTCCCAAAAGAATGGGAGCTTTCGCCGGAATATAGTCCTTATTGTCCCGCATCTCGTGGGCCGGGGTTTTCCTGCCTGGGTCTATCCCCCATTTTTTCGCCAGCCATGACCCATAAGTAATGTAGCCAACGACCAGCGCAACAACTGATACAAGAAGAATAACAATTCCACTCATATATCACTCCTTACAAATATTCTTGATTTGTTTACACAAATCCCTTCCCATGTTGTTTGTGACTATCTTTTCCCTTCCAATATCAAGCGCCGCCGTTTTTAACGGCGAAGAGCCCTGCAGCCCCAATCTATAACTCTTCATGAATCTCCGCCAGCGAATAAAACTGAGGGCATCTTTCTCAGCCTCATCCGCCACAAAAAGGGTGGTTATAAATGAGTACATGTGCTCATTATGCGGCTTTACCCGCGGTAGCGCGTCCCGGATGGAGAAAACGACGCATTCCTCCGCCTGGTTTTTTTCCAGTTTGGGCATGCTGAAGAGATAAAGATAATCGTTTACTTCTATCGACCAAATTTTGGCCTTTTTTGACAATACGTATTTTTCTGAGCGGGAGCGGTGCTGGCACACCGCCTGCAGGGGTAATCCCGAACCCATGTCTCCGGGGGAAACATCGTACCAGGCCGAATACGAGCCAAACAGCCTTTCCAGAATTACCGAGCGATCTTTAATCAAGATTCTTGCCTTTCTCTCCCCGGGCATGACCAAAAAGCACTCTTGCCCGGTAATTTTGTAGTATTGTAAACCTAAATGGATAATTTATCAAGTTTTTTTTGTTAATATCTCCAGAATTACGGTTAGCCTAAAACCCGGACCAGATTATCAAACCAAGAAGCACAAGCCCAATGCCAATGACAAAGTCAAGAAAACTGTCTCCTATGCCTTTGGACCGGGTATTTCTGATACCTTTATACACACCCCATAATCCAAGGAGGGTAAAGATCAGACCGACCAGTACCATAAGAAAGTTCATGGGGTATCATACCATGAAAAAGGGAACAGGGGAATAGGGGAACAGGGGAATAGGGGTGCTCGTGACTTAAAAAGGGCGCTTGTTGCATCATGCTAAGTTTACTAACAAGAACCCTACTCCCTTACTCCCTTATTCCCTTACTCCCCTTTTAGTAATATGTAATCCGGTAATCAGCTAATGATACAAGTCCGGCCTTGTGATAGGCTTTTATCGCGGTTTTGTTTCGCGTTTTGACGAAAAGGGTGACGCCCCTTCCCATGGACAGAAGCTCCCCGGCAAAAACGGCGGTCATCTTCGTGCAAATGCCCCTTCCGCGGCAGTCGGGGCGGACGTAGACCCCGCCTATCTGGCGCCTGGTAAAGGATTCGGCGCTGGTATTGATTTTCCCGACCACCTGGCCGCCCCATTCCGCCACAAGGACGCGTTCGTTAGCGAGGATGTGCTGGAGATTGAGACGGCAGGCCGGCGCGTAAAACTCGGCGTTTTTTGGGAGGACTTCCTCCTGTTCATAGACGGACTGAAGGGCGAAAACCGTCTCCTCATCCTCCTGCCTGGGGGCGCGCAAAACCAGGCCGGCCGGGCCGGCTCTGAGGGCCTCCGGCCTTGGGCCGCTGTCCATGCTCATCAACACGTAATCGATCTGTTCCGTCGCGTAATAGCCCTGTTCTTCCATGAGTGTTTCCAGAATTTCAGCGTCTTCCCTCAGCCCCTGGAGGGAATGGATGGGAACTTTGCACAGGAAGCGATTGAGGAAGCTGGGGCCCGGTACAGCGGAATTCTTGTTGAATATCGGGTAAAGAGCTTGTTGGGTGTGCAGGAGGAGGGCGGAAATCTCGCCCTCCCGCCCGGACAGGCGCCATATATGGCCTGACCTTCGGTTTTCGCTCATCTTGAGGAAACGCGCCGAGGCGGAGACGCAGAACTTTTCCCTTTCCCGCAGATAGCTTTCAGCCTTGTGGAGGTCGTCCCGGCGGATCTTCCGCCAGCGCTGGCGCTTTCCTGTCAAATGCTTGATCATGGGCCTAATCCCCGGCTATGAGTGCCCGTTCAGGGTGAATGGAAACCTTCCTTCCCCGGGTATTCTGCCCAGGATGGCCGAGAAGCCGGCGATGAAGGACTCCGGGGCGTAACTGTAAACGGCTACCGCGGCGTCGGTCCATGTGACATCGGCGAGATATGCCGGGCTCAAAACCGAGAAGACGATGATCCTTTTGTTTAGGGCGCGGAGCTGCTCTATCGCCCTGGTTCCGGCTTTGTCTGAAAGACAGAAGATAACCGTGTCGGCGTTCCTTGCCTGCGCCACAAGCTCCGTCGTTGCTTGATAGGAGCTATACCAAAATGAAACCGCGTTGGGGAAGGCCCTGCGCCCGGCACTGAAAAATTCATTGTAATCTCCCGCCAGAAGGACGCGTCCCGCGTTTTCCGGGCTCAGGGGCAGCACGTTTTTTTCGTTTACCAGGGTTGCGCTTCTGGCCGCAAGGTCCATAAAGAAGGCCGCTCCATCGGGATCGGTAAGACCGTCATCAACCTTTTTCAGATCCGGTATATAGGGGACTTTCTTTTCTCCCCGGAGGTATTCCAGCTTCATTACCAGTACGCGGCGGCAGGCGTCCAATACACGCCAGCGGAATTCAGGTTCCTCTTTCATGGAAGACAGCAAAAAAGTCCAAACCACGTCATTGAGATTTGGCGTTGATGAAAGCATGATGATGTCGTTGCCCGCGATAAGGGCCTGTTTGGCCGCACGTGAAAGACTGCCGGCGTACTGCGTGGCCCCGTTCATCATCAGATCATCTGTTATCACAAGACCTCTATAGGCCATTTTTTGTCTCAGGATGTCCGTTAAAAGCCATGATGAGAGGGAAGCGGGCGCACCCCCGGACTGTGTATTGGGAAAGGCGATATGCCCGCTCATCACGGCGGGGATATTCTCCTTCACAAGGAGCCTGAAGGGGAGCAGTTCCCTTTCCCATAGCAAATCAAAAGGAACGTCGATTTTTGGCAGTACGCCGTGCGAATCCAGGTCAGTGTCGCCGTGGCCGGGGTAGTGTTTCGCCGTGGGGATTACCCCCGTATCTCTGGTGCCCTTCGCGAAGGCCGCGCCCAGAATACCGGCCTGGACAGGATCGGAGCCAAAAGAGCGGGGACCGATAAGCGTGCTCTCCAGATTGGTGTAAAGATCCACCGTTGGGGCGAAATTCATGTTTATTCCGAGGAGGGAAAGCTCCCTTCCAATATAGTAACCCGACCAGTAGGCGTCAATCGGCCTTCCGGACGCGCCGATGGCCATATTGCCGGGCGTTTCGCTCGTGGCGCCCTTTACGTGCCGCACCAGCCCCCCTTCCTGATCCGTGGCGACGATGAGGGGAATGCCAAACCCGACCGCCAGGGCGTTCTTTTGAAGCTCGCCGACGGTTTCCGCCAGCCTTCTGGTGTCTTCCGTATTCCAGCCGAATATCTTGACCCCGCCGATATTTCTGGTTCTGATCCAGTCCATAATCAGAGGGGAAGGCTCGGCGCCGACCCAGCCCAGCATAAAGGTCTGCGCCAGGGCCTGTTCGTCCGTCATCGCCATCGTAAGGTGGTACGCGAGTTCCACGATATCGCCTTGATCGTCGAACGAAAGGGAGTGGAGGGGAAAGGAAATTGCAAAGCAAGTTTGCATTAGCAGGAGCCATAAAAGCCGCGTTTTCAACCGGTTTTTCAAAATAACTCGCCTTTTAAATGTTCCATCATATTAAACGTTCTTTGTAACTAAACGTTCTATGTGAGCCGCCGCGCAGTGGGCCGCGACCGCCCCGTCCGCCGCCGCGGTGATCACCTGCCGGAATGGGCTTGCCCTCACGTCCCCGGCGGCAAACAGCCCGGGAACCGAGGAGGCCATGCGCTCGTCTGTGATAATATACCCCGCCTCGTCTGTTTTGGCTACGAGGCCGCCGGAAACGCCTGTTACAAGCGAGGTTTGGGGGACAGTGCCGGTGAAGATAAACACCGCGTCGGCGCTTTCCTCTGAAAGCGAGTTTTCGCCGGGAAGCTCATTTCCTGAAGAACCGGTTTTGGCCAACACCACCGAACTCACCTTGCCGCCTGAGCCCTTGATCTCCTTCATCACGATGTTGAAGCGCACATGGATATTCGGGTTGTGCAGTACCCGATCCGCAAGGGCTTTCTGGGCGCGGAACTTGTCCCGGCGGTGGATGAGGATCACCTGGCTGGAGAGGCGCGAGAGGTACTGCGCCTCGTCGCAGGCCGCGTCCCCGCCGCCCACCACGAAGATCCTCTTGTTTTTAAAGAAAGGGCCGTCGCAGGTGGCGCAGTAGGAGACCCCGCGGCCCGTATATTCCTTTTCGCCGGGTATGTCCAGCGTGCGGTGTTTTGCCCCCGTGGCAAGGATCACCGCGGGCGCGTTCAAGCTTTGGCCGTTTCCCAGCGCGACGATGAAAGTATCTCCTTCTTTGGTCAGGGTTTGCGCGCCCTCCGTGATGATTTTCGCCCCGAACCCTTCGGCCTGGCGGCGGAGATCCTCGCAGAAATCATACCCCGTTTTTCCCGGCGCGATGCCGGGGTAATTTTCCAGCACGTCTATGAGCAGGGCCTGGCCGCCCGGGGCAAGCTGTTCAAGCACTGTTACCGAAAGGTTCGCTCTCGCGCCGTACTGGGCCGCCGTAAGCCCCGCCGGCCCCGCGCCAATGATGATCAAATCCACGTCAGTCAGCATTGTTTGATTTTAAGGCTGGGAGAAGTTTTAGTCAACTTTGAAGGAAGGAAGAATGAGGAATTTCACATGGAGGGCACGGAGGGAAGACCACGGAGAGATTGAAACGGTATCAGTTACCTTTTTTCCGTTTATTGGAAGGCGGGGTCAATACCCCGCTGCTTGCAGCGGTTATAGGTTACAGCACCTTACAAGAAGGTTTAATATGAATTGGGTATGGACCCCGCCAGTACAATAAATTTCCTATCCAACGAAGATACCTCGCGGCTTGCCGCGGGGTTCTTCATTCGTCGTCTTTGCGGTCGCGCGGTTCAACTATACAAACCCACGCCGTGGCAATCATACAAGCCGCGAACATTGCCAACAATATATAAAATGAAAACAAGTCCATATCCTACTCCTTTTTCGGTGGGATTTCGTCTACCCCGTTCGCGTCATTACCTTGCGATGGCGGTTTCTCTTTCTTCGTAAGATTAAGGCCAACGAATAGTAATAATACAGCCATCGCAAGTCCACTTGCCCCCAGTATAACACGCGGCAATTCACCGTGCAATATACTGCCGAGGAAAATACTGCCAAATACCAGTTTGCTAAGGTCAAGCAGGTATTTTCCCAAATCCTCTTTCAGCGTTGTCCGCTTCCTCGCCTTTTTCACAGGCGGTTTCTTTTGCTTTTTCATGCCCCATATACTGCGCCGGGATGGGTTTTGCCCCGAAAAAAGTGACGAATGTCATATTTTTAACCACGAACCCAAGAATTTCACACGGAGGGCACGGAGGATACACGGAGGACACGGAGGGAAGATGACCACGAACCACGCGAACAAAACGAACAAGAGAAGATTTAACACGGAGGACACGGAGGGAAGACACGGAGGGACACGGAGTTCTGAATAGTAAGTCAGACCAATCTTCTTGTTCAGCTTTATACCAAATAATATTAATCAATAAACAAGAAAGTAGCGCGCAGTTTGCTTGTTACGCGCTACCCTCCGTGTTCCTCCGTGGGTACTCCGTGATCCTCCGTGGTGAATCTTCTTCTTAGCTAGTCAACTTTGAAGTGCGAGACCTCCTGTACCAGCCGGTCGATAATCTCCTTATTTTTCACGCTTATTTCGTTGACCCTTGTCACGGCCACGTTGACTTGATCAGCTCCGGCGGCCATCTCATTCATTCCACCGGTGATCTCCATGGTTGCCTTCTCCAGATTCTCGCTCTCTTTAATCACCCCTTTGGAGCCCTCGAGCATTTCCTGGGAGCCGTTCTTAACCTGCCTGGTAATCTCGTTTACATTGCTGACGCCTTCGAGTATTTGCTTGCTTCCGGCGCCCTGTTCTTCCATGGCATTGCGGATGATCTCCTCCTGTTCCGCCACGACCTTTACGCTTGATTCAATGGCCTCGAACTTGCCCAGCACGTTATTGGTTGAGAGTATGATCTTGTCGATAGAGGCCTTTATCCTTTTCAAAACCGTGCTGATGGTTTTGGATTGCTCGCCGGAACTCTCCGCAAGTTTGCGGATCTCGTCCGCCACTACCGCGAAGCCCTTGCCGGCCTCGCCCGCGTGAGCCGCTTCTATCGCGGCGTTCATCGAAAGCAGGTTGGTCTGGCTGGCGATGTTTTCCATAACGGAATTGATCTCCAAAAGGCCCTCGGATTCCCTTGTTATCTCCTGAATGTCAGAAGCAACATCATGAAGGCCGGCGCGGCCCACTTCGGAAGCTTCCGTCAGCTCTCCCACGTTGGCCGCGTTATGCACAAGAGTTCCGGTAACCGACTGGATATTGGCTATCATCTCTTCAATGGCGGATGACGCCTGTGAAATATTGGAACTCTGCTTTTCCACCTGGTTATTCAGCCTGTCGATGTTTATTGTGATCTGCTCCATTGTCGCGTGGGTTTCGGTAACACTGGCGCTCTGATTGATGGCGCGGCTTTTAATGCTCTGTATATTGGCGGTAATCTCGTTTATCGCCGCGGCGGTTTCGGTCATGCTGCTGGAAAGATCGCCGCCCGTTTCGGAAAGAAGCGCGGTATCTTCCTTGATCCTTATGATCATGTTTTTGATCTTCTCAAGGGTCATGTTAAAATAATGCGCCAGATCCGTGATTTCGTCCCTGCCCTTTTCCGGGATGGTCCTGGTCAAATCCCCTTCGCCTTCGGAAATATCCTTTAGGTTATGCGCTACTTTTACGATAGGCCTGCTGATGGAGCGGGAGAGGAGTATCGCGGCCAGAACCACCACGGCAAGTATAATCGCGCTTATGACGGCGGCAATGTATATCATGTCGTATACCGGCTCCAAAACGGTTTTTGACATAACGCCTACCGCGTAACTCCAGGGTGTTCCCGACGAGGAAACCTTGATGGGAATGGTAAGTACTTCCATTTGTGTATCGAGAATTTCAATGAAATTGGAAAAGGCAAAGTGTTCGCCTTTCGCGATAGACTTCGAGAAATCGTTCATATACGGCCCCGCCATGTCGTGTTCGGTCTCCCGCATATCCCTCCCGATACGGCCCGCGTCGAAGTGCCCGGCAATCGTACCGTTATTGCTGAACACCGCCGTTATCGCGTCGTCATAAGGTTTTATGGTCTGGGATATTTTCTGAATTTCATTCAAAAAAAAGTCAATGCCCGTGATCCCCACAATCTTTCCATTGTCGCGTATGGGAGTTGAAATAGTGGTCATCAACAGCGATTTACCTTCCAGTTCGTACATATACGGATCCAAAAGCGTGGTTGCGTTGTTTGCTTTGGGCAGCAGGTAACAGGCGCCTTCTTCGCCCCGGTCAAAATCCTCCAGGGCTCTCAGGTTGATCTTTCCGTTTTCCCAGTAATAGTAGGGGGTAAACCGCCCCGATGGATTCGTCCCCTTTGTTCCAATGTATCGCAGATCATCGCCTTCCAGCGCATCCTCCTCCCAAATGCACCAGAGGCCCAGAATTTCGGGATTGTTCCGCAGCAGCCCTTCGAGTATGACATTGAACATATTTCGTCTGTTGGTCTCAATCATATATTTGTATTGTTCCATAACATGCGCGATGGTTTCGGTCTTGTGCCAGTTGCTTTCAAGGTAAACCTTGATATCATCGGCTGACTTTTCGCTGATGCTGACGGTATAGTTATGCGCCAGAGATGAGATGTTGCTGCGGGATCTGATGAGCAGAACAACGCCTACCGTACCAAAGCTGAACAGATTGAGGGCTATCATAATTATTATGAGTTTTGACCCGATTTTCATATAATCCTCCATGGTGTATAAAATGTATGTAATTTAAGAATTTGTGCATTTTTTGGGACTATGCAAGTGACGCGTAACAGAAAATGCTGCGTTTTATAGCAAAAAAACAATTTTTTGTAGTTTTTTAATATAATTATTTTACCACGAACCACACGAACTTTTACTTCGGCATTTTTCTTTTGTTCGTGTCGTTTCGCAGAAACGTTGTTTGTGTTGGTTTGTGGTTAAATTTGTGGTATAATTTATGTGGAGGCTATTCCAATGCATACCTTTATGGACAAGGATTTCCTGCTGACAAACAAGACGGCGCAGAGGCTCTACCACGAAGCGGCAGCCGGAGAACCGATTTTCGATTACCATTGCCATCTGGTTCCAAAAGAGATCGCGGAAAACAGGCGCTTTACCGATCTCGCGCAAGTCTGGCTGGGAGAGGGGAACTACGGGGATCACTATAAATGGCGGATGATGCGGGCTAACGGGGTGGACGAGTCGCTCATCACCGGCCGCGGCGCCGATCCGTATGAGCGTTTCCTCGCCTGGGCGGACACGGTTCCCCGGCTCCTGGGGAATCCCCTCTACCACTGGACACACCTTGAGCTTCAGCGTTTCTTCGACATCCACGAGCCGCTGAGCCGGGAAAGCGCCCCGGCGATCTGGAAGGCGGCGAACGAGAAGCTCAAAAGCGATCCCGATTTTTCAGTGTACGGGATCTTCAAAAAGTTCAGGGTTTTTGGCGTGGGCACCACAGATGATCCCGCCGATACGCTGGAATGGCACGGGAAAATTGCCGCCGCAAAAGCTACCGAGACAAAGGTGCTTCCGTCTTTCAGACCGGACAGGGCTATCAATATCGACAAGGAAGGTTTTGCCGAATATATCGCGAAGCTGGCACAGGCGGCGGGGAAGACTATAAACACCTTGCCTGATCTTCTGAACGCGCTTAAAAGCAGGGTCGAGTTTTTTGATGAACACGGATGTCGGGCTTCGGACCACGGCCTTGAGTACCTGCCCTTTGAGCCTGCGTCCGATGGAACGTTAGGCGCACTTTGGGAAAAGGAAGCGGACGACGCTTTCGTCAAAGTCCTTGCGGGCGGCAAGGCGGGCAGGCGCGAGGCCGACGCGTACAAGACCAGGGTGCTCGCTTTCCTCGCGGCCTGTTACGCGGAAAAGGGCTGGGCCATGCAGATTCATCTCGCGGCGATAAGGAACAACAACACCTTGATGTTTAACGCCATCGGTCCCGATACGGGATACGACGCGGTTCACGATCATCACGTTGCGGCTAACCTTTCAGGGTTTCTTGATCTGCTGGAACAACAAAATAAACTTCCCCGGACCATACTCTACAGCCTCAACTCAGGCGATTTTTATCCCATGGCTACGATAATGGGCTGCTTCCAGGGCGGCGGAATTCCCGGGAAAATGCAGCTCGGTACTTCATGGTGGTTTCTGGATCACAGGGACGGCATGGAAGAACAGATGAAGCTTTTGGGGAACGTGGGGCTCCTCTCGCGCTTCATAGGAATGCTCACCGATTCGCGGAGTTTCCTCTCTTATCCCCGGCACGAATACTTCAGGCGCATACTTTGCAATCTGTTGGGAAGCTGGGCCGAGGCCGGTGAAATCCCCAACGACTTCAACCTGCTTTCGGGGATGGTGAGAGATATTTCCTTCGGCAACGCGAAAAAGTATTTTTTTAAGGGAGTAGGGGAATAGGGGACTATTTATCCGATTCGATAATAATAATTACCAATTCGGGAGGGTTGAATATCCGGGGAAGTCTCGGGTTAATAGAAAGTCCCCTGCTTATGATATGTGTTAAATTTCCATGTGTGTAAATTCCGCCCGCATATTTTGGGAAAAGTCCCTGACCGGGCGCGTACAATCCGTTCAAAACAGGGGGGATTCTTACCTGCCCTCCATGCGTATGTCCCGACAAAATCAAATCAAACGAATATTTTTTATAGTTCTCAATCATTTCAGGACGATGCGCTATCAATATTTTATATAATGACATTTCATCCAATTCCCTGAATGCACTTTCCATACTGTCATTAGGATCATAATCCGGCGTTTCACGTAATTTTTTGTCCGGGTCTTCTATTCCGGCAATGACCACCTTATTATTGTTGATTTCAATTATCTCATAATTATCCGACAGGATTATCACTCCATATGATATAAGCTCATCCCTAATCGCTTGTATATCATTGCTCCAATATTCATGATTACCCGTAACATAATAAACAGGCGAAATGCCTGAAATTCCTTCCAGCAATAATTGCGTTCCTGTCATGGAAATAACATCATCGAAAATATCGCCGGATAATACAATTAAATCGGGATTATGGTTCTTAATCTTGTCGATTAGAGTGGTTTGATCTTTCCCGAAAATAGTACTGTGTAAATCTGAAATCAAGGCAATCGTTATGCTGTTTTGCTCTTCCAGCAGGGGCGTTTCTATTCTATAGGTTTTGGTAGATATTGCCTTACATGCGGCCGATGTAAAAACGAGCGTTAGCAGCAAAAAAACAGGTATTATATTTAGCTTTTTTGATGTTTCCATGTGCCACTTTCGTTTCAGTCAATCCCCGCCGCTTTGCGGAAGCGCCTGACCGTGGCGGCCGCTATGGGGCGCGCGCGCTCGGCGCCCTTCGCCAGGGTTGCGTCTAACCCTTGCGGGTCGGCCATGAGTTCCTCGAAGCGCCTGCGCATGGGGCCCAGTTCGCGGTTGGCCGCGCGGAAGAGTTCCTCCTTGGCTTCACCCCAGCCCATGCCGCCTGCGCGGAAGCGGGCGGCCAGCGCGGCCTGCTCATCCGCCGTTGCGAAGAGTTTATAGAGCGTGAATATCAGGCTTGTGTCCGGGTCCTTTGGTTCAGCAATACCCTGGGAATTGGTAATCGTGCGCATAATGAGTTTGTGAAGTTCTTTCTCTGAACAGAAAAGAGGGATACCGTTGCCGTAACTTTTGCTCATCTTCCTGCCGTCAAGTCCGGGAACCACCGCTACCTCATCCTGAATCACGCCCTGAGGTACCTTGAGAACCTGTTGCTTGTAGTTGGCGTTCACCGCCTGGGCAATGTCCTGCGCCATCTCAATATGCTGGGTTTGATCTTTTCCGACGGGCACCACATCGGAATCAAAGATGATGATGTCCGCGGCCATTAGTACCGGATAGGTGAAAAGCCCCATGTTGATCCCCGCGTCGGGATCGTCGCCCTTTTCGGTGTTTGCCTGCACAGCGGCCTTGTAGGCGTGGGCCCTGTTCATCAGGCCCTTGGCGGTAAAAGCCATGAGCATCGTGGATAATTCAAAAACCTCGGGGATGGAACTCTGGCGGTAGAATATTACCTTTTCAGGATCAAGTCCGGCGGCGAGCCAACCGGCGGCCACCCCGCGTATTGCCTCGTTCAGCTCTTTTGGGTTCTTCATCTTGTTGAGGGAGTGATAATCGGCGATAAAATACCTGGCGTCGTATTCCTTCGCCAATTCCAGCGCGGGTTTTATCGCGCCGAAGTAGTTTCCGATGTGGAGGTCTCCGGTCGCCTGAATTCCTGTAAGTGATATCTTCTTCATGGTAGGAAATAATCTATCGTTTTCATCGCGTTGTGTAAAGATGATCCAGTATTGACATTTTATCCCGTTCGGTGTGTGTATATACTTAACGGTAAGTATAGGAGAATATTTTGGAACATCGATGGTATGAAGATGCGCTGATTTATCACATTTACACGCTTTCATTGGCGGGAGCCCCGTTGTTAAACGATTACGCGGCGGCGGATCACAGGCTTCCCGAAATTGAGAAATGGATTCCGCATATAAAAGGCATGGGCTTCAATGCCGTACTGTTCAGTCCCGTACTCAAATCACGTTCCCACGGTTACGATGTGACAGATTATTTTGAGATTGACAACCGTATCGGCACAAACGATGAATTTAAGGCCATGGTGAAGAAGTTCCACGAGAATGGATTGCGTGTAATACTGGACAGTGTTTTTAACCACTGCGGACGGGACTTCTTCGCTTTCGGGGAGCTGCAAAAAAATAGCCGGGATTTTTCCGGCTGGTTTTCCGGCGTGGATTTTGGAAGAAAAAGTCCGTTAGGTGACAATTTCACCTACGACACGTGGAACGGGCATTATAAACTGCCAAAATTAAATCTTCAAAATAACGTCGTAAGGAATTATCTGTTTGACGCCGTGCGTTTTTGGATCGACACTTTTGACATAGACGGAATGCGGCTGGACGCCGCTGATGTACTGGATTTTGCTTTTATGTCGGAGCTGCGTCGCGTAACAGAAGAACGGAAGGCGGACTTATGGCTTATGGGTGAAGTTGTGAGCGGTGATTACGCAAGATGGGTGAACGCTTCCACATTACACAGTGTTACAAACTATGTTTTATACAGCAGTCTGATTTCCAGCCATAATAACAATAATCTGTATGAGCTGGCATCCTGTCTGCGGAATTCCGTTCCAAATAACGGGCTGCCATTATACACGTTTCTGGATAATCACGATCAGACACGCATAGCGAGCAATGTTACAAATCAGGNGCATTTAGGCACATTATACAGCCTGCTTTTTACATTGCCCGGAGTTCCTTCCGTATATTACGGCAGCGAGTGGGGNGTNAAGGGAATTAAGGAAAAAAGTTCCGACAGGGCTCTGCGGCCCCATATAGATATTGAAAGCCGCGCAACCTACAGTACCTGGCTTACAGGGCATATCAGCAAACTTGTGCATATACGCCAGGGGGAAAAGGCGTTAAGATACGGTAATTACAGGCAGATTTACCTGGATTACCAGCGCCCTTTTATCTTTGAGCGTTCCTTCGAAAATGAGCGAATATTTGTTGCTGTCAACATTTCCGATAACGATGATTCCATTGATTTAAGCGCTTACTGCAATGGCGAGTTTTTGGATTTGCTATTGCAGGAGCATATTGATAATGCGCGTCATATTCAGATTAATTCGCACTCGGCGCTTATACTAAAGGAGTTAAGCTAATGCCGCAAAAGGAATTTCCCATCCTGGAATTTGACGAAGACAGAAACGCTTTTATACGGCCGTCAAATGCGGTTAAGCCAATAGAAGGTATAGCCGAAAGGTGTGTCTTGTGTTTTTTTTCTGATGCGATTGAGAAGGTTATTGCCGAAAATCCCTATAAAACTTTTCCCGGATTCTTGTCGGAAGGGATAAATTATCCTTTGTATGAACTGGACTTTAAAGGTNNAAAAATTACTTTGATGCATGCTGCTGTCGGNGCGCCCCTTGCGGCAGGCCAGATAGAGGAGCTTTCAGTCATGGGCTGCAAGAAATTCATTGCCTGTGGAATGTGCGGAGTCTTGCAAAAAGAGCTCGCGGTAGGGCATTTGATAATCCCGACAGCCGCTGTCAGGGACGAGGGCACATCGTATCATTATGTTAAGCCCGCAAGGGAAATAACCGCCAATGAACGCGTTGTGCAAATAATCGAAAATACATTGCTGGATAAAAAGATACCCTACATAAAAGCGAAAACATGGACAACCGACGCTTTTTACAGGGAGACGCCGCAAAAAATCGCGCAGCGAAAAAGCGAAGGGTGTGTGACGGTTGAAATGGAAGCTTCCGCGTACATGGCGGCTTCACAATACAACAGTGTCGAATTCGGCCAGATTCTCTGTTCCGGTGACAGTCTGGCTGGTGGCGAATGGGATAGCAGGAATTACGTCAAGAGAACTGACATAAGGGAATTTGTATTGAGGACCACGCTCGACGTAGCTATAAATCTGTAAGCGTATAGCGCCTAATGGAAGATTATCCCTCTCACAACCCGAGGCTGTGTTTGAAATTCTCCACCACTTTGTCCACCGCCGGGCTCGCGTCAACATCAACCAGAAGACCTTTACCGCGGTAATAATCAATGAGCGGCGCTGTCTGGACCCGGTAGACTTCCAGGCGCTTCTGGATTGCCTCGGCTTTATCGTCGTCACGGGTATAGACTTCGCCGCCGCAATGATCGCAGATCCCTTCTACTTTTGGTTTATCGAAAATTATATGGAAGTTATAGCCGCACTTGCGGCAAACCCTGCGACCCCCAAGGCGTTCGAGGATCAAAGGGTCGGGGATGTCGAAGTTCACAACCTTGTCCACAACGGAAAATCCCGCCAGGGCTTCCGCCTGCGGTATGGTCCGGGGGAAGCCGTCCAGGATATAGCCCTTTTGGGCGTCCGCCTGCGTCAGCCGTTCTTTTACAAGTTCAATGGTGGTTCCGTCATCCACGAGTTTTCCGGCGTCGATGATGGCCTTCACCTTGAGTCCGAGGGGACTTGCCGCGGTAATGGCCTCGCGGAAAATTGCCCCGGTGCTGATGTGGGGAAGGTTGAGTATGCCCACCGCTTTTGCCGCGAGTGTGCCTTTGCCGGCTCCCGGTGGGCCGAGGAATATTAGTTTCATCTAGTTCTCCTTACGCGGGACATTTTGCAAGTCACGCTAAAAAACACTTATTATACAGTTATCTTACACGCCCCGCCTGTTCCTCCTCAAGAGGTCCCCGGTGGTCTGCACCGTCACCGGCCTGTAGTTCGGCAGGGGCAGGATACGCTCGTGGATCGTGTCGATGATCCAGTCCGCCTGCGGGAAGAATAGTTCTTCCATTTCAGCCGCCGGTGTGATCCAGTTACGGCTGCCGACCACCGCCACCGGCGCGTCGAGGTAATCGAACGCCAGTGTCTGTATATTGCTGGCCGCGGTGTGCAGGAAGGAGCCGCGTTCGGCGGCATCACTCGCAAGGAGTATCTTCCCGGTTTTTTTCACCGACTCAATGATCTTCTCGTAATTAAGCGGATTGACGAAACGCAGATCGATGATTTCCGCCGAAAGGCCGAATTGGGTTTCCAGTTTTTTAGCCGCTTCCACGGCCCTGTACAGTGTTGCGCCTAACGTAGCGATGGTGATGTCCTTTCCCTGCTTGCGTATAACGGGCTCTCCCTCGGGGATCTCGTAATAGCCTTCCGGTACTCCGGCCTTTTCAAACTGCTCACTCATGTCGTAGAGGAGCTGGCTTTCAAAAAAGATCACCGGGTCGGTACCGGCCAGGGCCAGGTTGAGCATGCCCTTGGCGTCGTAGGGGGTGGCCGGGAAATAAGACTTGAGGCCGGGGATGTGGGCGGTAAGCGCCGTCCAGTCCTGGCTGTGCTGCGCGCCGTATTTGTTGCCCACGGACACGCGCACGACCAGGGGCATCTTGAGAAGCCCCGCCGACATGGACTGCCATTTCGAGGCCTGGTTGAAGATCTCGTCCCCGGCGCGGCCCATGAAGTCGCAGTACATGAGTTCCACGACCGCCCTGCCGCCGGATAGCGCATAACCGACTCCCGCGCCGACGATGGCGCCTTCGGAGATGGAGCTGTTGAAAAGCCGGTTATAGGGCAGGAGGTCTGTAAGGCCGCGGTATACCGCGAATGCGCCGCCCCAGTCCCTGTTTTCCTCCCCCCATGCCGCCATGCTCGGGTCAATGGTGAAGCGGTGAAGTACGGCTTCGAAAAGGGCGTCCCGGTACTGGAAGGCCCTGTTTTTGGATACGGGCTTGCCGTCGGCGTCGAACCCGTAACGCGCCTTTCCCGCCAGGGCTTTGACCCTCGGGTTTTCCGCGACAGGCTGCGAGAGTTCCGGCTCCTTGTCGTCAAGTTTTTCGGCCTTTCCGTTGGAGAACATCACCGACTCGATAAATGCCCCGCTTGCCCTTGAAGAAAGATCGTCGTTAACTGCAAGTTTCACCACTTCAGTGAGTTTCCCGCGTATGGTTTCGCGTAATGAGTCAAGTTCGTTTTTATCCGCGGCTTTGTTTTCGATGAGGTAAGCGCCGTACTCCGTTATCGAGTCAGCCTCCTGCCAGAGTTTGATCTCCTCGGGAGTGCGGTAACTGGAGGCGTCCGAGGGTGAATGCCCGGAAATGCGGTAGGTGATGGTGTCAAGCAGCACAGGGCCCATGCCGTCGAGGAGGATGGCTTTTTTGCGGGCGACCGCGTCCGCGACCGCCAGGGGGTTGTAACCGTCCACCCGCTCGGCGTGCATGTTGTCGGGGTTGACTCCCGCACCGACCCGCGCCATCACTCCGTAGCCCATCGTTTCGCCTGACGTTTGCCCGCCCATCCCGTAGAAGTTGTTGAAGAAGTTGAAGAGTATCGGCGGCGCGCCGCCTGAGACCACGCCGTCGATTTTTTTTGCGCTTGACGGCCAGAGGGTGCGGTACTGGTCCATGGCGGCTAACGTCATCGCTTCCCAGACGGGGCCGCAGCCCATGGATGCGTCGCCGATATTGGCGATTACGATTCCCGGCTTTGCGTTGATCCGTTTGTAGAGGGCCGCGCCGGCGGCAATGTCCGCCGAGCCGCCTACGATGGCGTTATTCGGCATGGAGCCGAACGGCGTGAAGAAGGCGTGCATTGAGCCGCCAAGCCCCCGGTTGAAACCCGCCTTTCGCGCGAAAATTTCGGCTAACGTTCCGTAGAGGACGAAATTCTCCGCGAGGTCGCGGATGTCTTTGCAGGGGATTTTCTCCGCGATCGCCAGGGTCTCTCCTTCAAGGAATCCCTTCATGATCGCCTCAAGCCTTTTCTCGTCTTCGGCGTTACGCGAAAGCTGCCAAACCGCCGACAGGCACTTGGCGATGATTTCGCCGTGGCTCCTGTGGCTGCCGAAGATGTAGTCGTCGGTACTGAGGTTCACGCTCTGCCCCACGGCTGACGCTTCCTGTCCCATGGAAAGGTGAGCCGGCCCCCTGTGGTTATACTCAATGCCGTTCCATGTCCCTTTGGTTTTGAACTCGTTGAGCATGGTTTCAAATTCACGAATCACCGTCATGTCGTACCAGACACGCAGAAGGCGTTCTTTGCCGTAGAGCTTCTCTTCTTTTTCAAAGTCGCTTTTGTATTGGTTGACGGGTATGTCCTTGATCTTTAGAACTTGCGGTTTCCGCAGTTCTTCGGGGTGTACCAAAATTGATTTAGGCATTTCGTTCTCCTTTATATGGGGACTGGGAATTGAAGATCGCGGTCATTTATCCATTTCCCAAATTGCATCCCGAATTATTTCACTCACCGTTGGATGAGGGAAGATTAACTGTTTTACTTCTTCGATTCTGAATTCCTGTTCGATGAGCGCGGCCCCTCCCCAGATAAACTCCGGGGCGTAAGCGCCCACCGCGTGAATGCCGAGGATGCGGCGGCTTTCCGCGTCGGCGATGACTTTGACCGCGCCCTGGCCCATCAATGTGTTTTCGGCGACAAAGCGGCCGGATACCCTCATGGGGAGGCTCCCCTTGATGATGTTGACGCCATTCGCCGCCGCTTCCTGTTCCGTTATGCCAACACCGGCCGCTTCCGTTATGCCGTATACGGCCCAGGGTATCGCGTTGTAGCGCATAACGTTAGCCGTCATACCGCCGCTTCCCGTGTTGTCAAGCACGCCGGTGATATCCGTCACCGCTACTTCCGCCATGCGGTAGGCCGAATGCGCGAGAAGGCTTTTACCGGTAACGTCCCCCGCGGCCCAGACGCCGGGAATGTTAGTCCTCATCCTGTCGTCCACGGCAACGCCTTTGGGATTCGTGTCGACCCCGGCTGCGGCCGCGCCCCAGGTGTCAAGCACCGGCCGCCGCCCGACGGCTATGAGGACGATGTCGGCTTCTTTGATTTCAGACTTTCCCTTTTTGTCCGTGTAATGCACGGCGGCCCCGTCGATTTTTTCAACTTTGCAGCCCAGTTTGAAATTCACCGCCTTCATGGCCCTGCGAAGCAGCGGCGCTTGTTCCTTGTCCATGAACGGAACGATTTCGTCCATCATTTCGATTACGGTGGCTTCGGTTCCCAGTGCCGAAAAAAGCCCGGCGAATTCCACGCCGATTACGCCGCCGCCGATAACGGCGAGCCGTTTCGGCACGGTTTCAATTGCCAGAAGCCCGGTTGAGTCCAGCACTAGCGGATTGTCCTTCGCACCGGGAATCGGGGGCAGCACCGGAACGGAGCCTGCGCAGACGAGTATGGTTTTCCCCGCGTGTTCCGCCGCCGTTCCGTCACGCGCAACGGATTTGACCCTGGCGGGTTTTTCTCCCGATGGCGCGGAGAGAATTTCCCCCCTTGCGTTTAACACTTCCACACTGAAGCGTTTCATCTGGCTTTCAACGCCGCCCCGGAGTTTGCCGACGACTTCGGTTTTCCAGTTCATGATGGCGCTCCAGTCATAGGAAAGCCCCTCGGCCTTCACGCCGAATTTTTCCGCCTCTTTCGCGTGGACGTAGAGCTTCGCCGAATTGAGCAGGGTCTTCGTCGGGATGCAGCCCACGTTGAGGCAGGTTCCGCCGAGATGCTGTTCTTCTATTAACAGGACTTTTTTCTTGCGGTGTCCCAGCCTTTCGGCGGCCAGGTAACCCGCCGGGCCGCCCCCGATGATGATCGTGTCGTAGATTATTGTATCTGCCATGTGTCCCCCCTTAACCCGCCGCCAAAAGCAGGTCAATACGCGCCACCGCTTCGCATAACGCTTTCAGAAATCTCGCCGCCGGCGCGCCGTCCACCGCCTGATGGTCGATGGTCAGACTGAAACCGATGTGAGGCTCAAAGCACACCCCGCAATCGCAGTTCGCCTCCGTGCAGGCGACGGGCTTCATCTCAATGCCGCAGACCCCGAGTACCGCGACTTCCGGCATGTTAAGAACAGGGGTAAAACCCGTTATGCCAAAGCTCCCCAGGTTGCTTACCGAGAAAGTGGAACCAGTGAGTTTGTCGGGATTGACCGAGCCTTTCTGGCAGTCCGCGGCAAGCCGCTTCGCCTCGGAGGAGATTTGCGCCAGCGAAAGAAGATCCGCATTGCGTATAACAGGCACCATGAGGCCTCTGGGTGCGTCCACCGCGATGGCGAGATGAACCCGGCTGAATGTTCTTATCGTATCGCCGATCTTGTGCGCGTTCATGAAGGGGAAGCGGGGGAGTGTTCTTGCTGCGGCGAAGAGGACAAGATCGTTAATCGTAATTTTTGAAAGACCGTATTCTTCGGAGAAACCACTTTCAGCCTTTATCCGTGAGCGGAGTTCCTGAAGCTTCGCCGCCGGGGCGGAAGCGTTAAGCGTAAGCTGGGCGCTTTCCGCCAGCGACCTGGACATGCGGTCGGCGATGATCTTGCGTATGCCCTTTATCGGAGTTTCGGTGTATTCGGGTATTGGGGTCGCCAACGAGTTGGCGCGGGGAGTGGGGAGTGGGGAAGACTGAGCTAAATCTCCCGCGGTAACCCGTCCGCCTATACCAGAGCCGACTTGGGGAATCACACTCGGCCCCGCGGCTTTCGCCGTTGCGCTTAACGGCGGCCGGCCTTGCAGCGCCGCCGCCACATCCCGCTCGATGATCCTCCCACCCGGACCGGTGCCGTATGCTGGCAAGGGGAGGGCTTCCTTTGCCGCGAAGTTCCGCGCTCTTGGGGAAATAGGGACTAGGGAGTGGGGAGTAGGGACTGGGGATGCGTCAACGAAGTTAAAGAGGGGACTGGGGGAAGAGACTTTTTCTTCTTTCCCTGATCCCTGATCTCTAATCCCTGATCCCTGATCATCATAATTAATATTCGCTAACGCCGCTGGCCAGTCCTCGCCCAGTGCGCCGATGACCGCGATTGGCGCGAGGACCGGCACGTCCGCGCCCGCCTCGGCGAGAATTACCAGCACCGTGCCCGCCGCGCCGGCGGGAATCTCGAAGGCGGCCTTGTCGGTTTCCACCTCGCAGACGGCGCTCTCCGCTGTGACAACGTCGCCCTGTTTGACTTTCCAGTCCGTGATGATACAGGATTCAACCGTGTTCCCCTGCCGGGGCATTATTAAAATATGCGCCATTAATTGCCGCTCCTTGCCAACTGAATATTTATACCCGCTTCCCGCAGCTCCGTTTCTGCCAGATTGTCGATGCCCGTGTCGCTGAGAATCAGGTCCATGGCCGAAAGCGGAAGGACGTGCGAAAAACCGATTTTGCCGTATTTGCTTGAGTCGGCCGCCAGGACGGTGGTCTCGGCGTGGGCCTTCATCGCCTTCACGATCTCCGCGCCTTCCATCAGGTGGGTGGTCATGCCATGCTTCAAGGTGAAGCCGTCGGTGCCCACGAACGCCAGCCGCACATTGAGGCGGCCAATGGTTTCAAGGGCGATGGGCCCGACCATGGATTCGGTGGCCCTGCGGAACTCGCCGCCTGTCATGGTGATCTGCAGATTGGGGTACATCCGCGCGTAGGAAAAAACCAGCGTCGAGTTTGTGACGACGTGGATGTCCCGCTTCCCGGCGAGATAGCGTGCGATGAGGGCGGTGGTGGTGCCGGCCTCTATCATGATCACGTCCCCGTCCCGGACAAGGTCCGCCGCGGCGCGCGCTATGGCGTTTTTCCGCTCGGGGAACACCCTCTGCCGTTCCAGAATATCCCGGTGCAGGGCCGGCGCGGCTCCGCCCCGCGTGCGGTTGATCCAGCCCTTTTGTTCCAGGACTTTAAGGCCGCCCCGAATCGTGACTTCCGAAAGCGCAAGGGCTTTGGCGAGGGCGCCAACCGAGACCGACCCTTCCGCGGAAAGGTGATCAAGAATAAGCCGTTCCCTTTCGGTCAGTTCATCAAACACTTACGAATCTCCTATGAAACACTTTCGTTTCTCTTTCGATTATAGGATAAAATATACTAAATTGCAAGGGTTTTTTAGGTAATTTGATAAAATTTCGTAAGGGTTTTGACAGAGTTTTAAAAAGAAATTTACCACAAACCACACGAACATAAGAGAAGAGAAACCACGGAGGACACGGAGTACCCACGGAGGACACGGAGGAAGAGGAAGAGCTCTCGCAGAGGCACGAAGGACGCAAAGAATGCAAAGGGGGAAGACGGTTTTCTTTTACCTCTGGAATCGCTAGAGCTTGCAGGTGCAGGAAACACCCATTGGGACAGCTTGGCGTGCTACGAAAATGCTCTGCCGCGTGACCTGACCATGTCAGTGGGCAGATCACGCCGCGTCAATAAGGCCACGCCACTGCTGTCCCAAGGGGTGAGTTCCTGCACCTGTAAATTCTTGCGGATGGGAACTCCGTGGTTTTCTTCTTTCTCATGAGCATTGAAAAAATGCGTCAACTTTGTATAATAACCCAGAGGTGGAACATGCGGAATATCGGCATTATCGGCTATGGCAGCATCGGGAAAATGATTTTCTCGAAGATCATTGAATCGAAAATCGTTAGTGAGTCCAATGTCTTTCTCGCGGAAAGGGCGTTTGACGCGATAAAGGATCTGAAAACGGTTTATCCTCTATTGAATATATGCGAAAGCAACAGCACTGCGGCCAAAAACGCCGATACTGTTTTCCTCTGTGTGAAAGCCCCGGACATAAAAAAAGTCCTGGTGGAAATTCTGCCGGAAATGAAAAAGGACTGCCATATTGTATCGTTAAATGCCAGCGTACTGTTCAGGCAGATGGACCAGATATGCGGGGGGAGAAAAATATCGAAGATAACCCCCAATATAAACGGCGAGGTGAAGCAGGCGATTACGCTGGTATCGCATAACGCTTTCGTGGGCGCTGGTGACAAAAGCGAGCTGCAAAAACTGCTGGAATGTTTCGGGTCTGTCGTTGAACTGCCTGAAACGGAGACAGGCGTGGGAATGGATTTGACAAGCTGCATGCCCGGCTTCATCGCCGCGGTGCTGAAACTCATAGCCGACGAGGCGGCGAGGCGGACGACGATTCCACGGGACGACATAATCAAAATGCTTTTGGGAACCGTGCGTGGAACCGCAAATTATATGCTGGAAAAAAGCGTGACATTTGAGGAACTTGTAACCAGGGTAGCGACCAAGGGCGGGATAACCGAAGAAGGCACAAAAGTAATAGACGCGAAACTCCCCGAAATAATCAGCGAGATATTCGAGCGCACGCTGGAGAAGGTGAGGGTTACTACGGAAAGTGTGCAGAGGGATTTCTAAACTCTGATTTGTCGGGAAGTTCCATATTTATCGCAATAATTCGGATAAATACTTCGCAGGCGGCGCAGGGGCGGCTAAGAAAACATCTCCGGAGTTCCCTGCCGTAGGAGACGACGGGAATAGGTAAAACCTTAAAGGGGAAAGAAGGCCTGACCACTTAAGCGCCGAGTACTGTGGGTTAATCGATGCTTGAGGCTTAAGTGGTCAGGTGGCTCCGGAGGCAGGCTCTTCCGGAGTTTTCGCAAGCCGCCCCTGCGCCGCCTGATGTAATTTTGCCAGTTTTGTTACGGGTGATAGATATGATAACTACCCGACAAATCAGAGTTTTAGTATTGCCGCCATATCTCCTTCGTAAAAATATGATCCCGCGCGATGTACTTGTCGAACAGGAAGAACGCGATGTTTAGCAGGATCAGGGCGATAAAGCCCGCGAGCCCGGTTATGCCGTTGGTGAGGTCGTTGCCGCCGGAGAGGAACAAGAGGGAAATCCCGGCAATGGCGTTGAGGACTCCGTGGAAAATGGCCGCCGTAATTACCGAGCCCGACTGCAATACGATGTAAATCATCATCGGCGTGAGCAGAATGCAGAAGACGATCATCATCGGCACTCCGGGTATGGGGTGCTGCGGGTAGTTGTGCCCGAGGAGGATGAGCGGGAAATGCCAGACACCCCACACGACTCCGATGATCAGCGACGCAACCAGGAACCATTTATCCTGCAGCGCCTTGAGCAGGTAGCCGCGCCACCCGAGTTCCTCGCCAAAGGCAAAAAAGGCGTTTATCGTGCAGCCGGCAATCAGCGAGTTCGCAATCTGAATAAGCGTGAACACGAAAGGTGAATATGGCGAAACCTGCGGCACCACGAGGTTGGAGTACGATACCTTCGGGAACAGCAGGTTTATTCCAAACGTCAGGAAAACGAAAACAATCGGCACAAGCGCCGCCACGAGCCACCACCAGTTGATCCGGAAAGAGACGCCCAATTCGGTGAACGGCCTTTCCCTGTGGATCAACTGTAAAACGATGGCGCAAATGGCGGGCAGGAGCATATAGGCCGCAGCGAAAATCGTGTAAGCCTGCACGTTCGTAATACGCAAGCCGAAGAGGAAAACCGCCACTCCCGCCACTATCCAGCTTACCGCCAGGGTCACGATGATATACTGAATCGATCTTTTTGCCAGGTACATATTTCTTCCTTATAGTTATTCTTCGCCGTCGGCGAGTACGCAGATGGCCTGCGCCCATTTCACATACTTGAGTTTTGCCAG
>JGI24698J34947_10000083_pt1 | contig 31087 bp, 29 predicted proteins | sample TergutMp193P3_FD_34947 | JGI IMG/M metagenome (IMG submission 34947) | reverse complement strand
ATCTTTCCATACGGAAGAGTTTTCCGTCTTTAATGCTTTTTATAAAATCGTCAAGATACGGGCCGTTCATATCCGCTTCGGTCTCACGCCCGTTTTTCCCGATACGGTCGGGGTCNAAGTGTCCGGCGACAGTNCCGTCATTGGCGAATACTGCGGTAACAGAATCGGGATACGGCTTTGAGAGCTGGGATATTTTCTGAATTTCATCCAAAGAAATATCAATGCCCGCTACTCCGACAAGCCTCCCGTTATTACGTATGGGAGAGGCGACAGTTGTCATCAACACCGGTTTTCCCTCTATCTCAAATATAAAGGGATCCATTATCGTCGTAGCGTTGTTTCTCTTGGGTACAACATAGAAGTCGCTGACTCCTGGCACATCAACATCTACCAGCGCGTCCAGTTTAAGAGTTCCACTGTCCCAGTAATAGTAGGGGGTAAAGCGTCCGCGGGAATCGGCTCCCCTGGTTCCAATGTATGCTCGATCGTTCCCTTCCAGAATATCCGGCTCCCATATACACCACATTCCTATAACCTCAGGATGCGAATTGGTTATGCCCTCAAGTATAACGTTGAGCATATTCCGTCGGTTTCCCGTTATCATTGAATCGTACTGTTCCATAGTGTGAGCGATAGCTTCTACTGTATACCAGTAACCTTCAAGGTAAGCTCTTACTTCGTCGGCTCCTTTCTCACTCAGACTGAGTGTATATTTAGTCGCAAGATCGGTGATATTGACCCGTGCCCGGTTAAGAAGGATAATACCGACCGAGCCAACGCTGATTAAACTAAGAACGATCATAATTAACATGAGTTTAAAACCAATTTTCATACGAGCCCCCAGAAGTTGAATAAACAGAGTTCCATGCAGAATTTAAATGCTGCCGCCTCTTTTTCCATTTTATCATGAACAAGCGGAAATTGAAAGAAGATTGACCAAATGAGCGCTTTTAGTGGAAATCGCCCCACCTGCTTCCTGTTTCCACGCTTACGCGCAGGGGGATGCTTAAAGACGCGGCCTGTTCCATTTCCGACTTGACCGATTTTGCAGCTTCGGCGGCGGTTTCCTTAGGACATTCAAGGATCAACTCGTCGTGAACCTGCAACAAAAGGCGCGCCATGCTTTGTTCCCTTTTTAACCGCCCGTCCACTTTTAACATCGCTGTTTTTACGATATCCGCAGCCGACCCCTGAATGGGAGTATTCACGGCAACGCGCTCTGCGGCTGACTTTTCGGTTTTGTTCCGCGAATTGATAGTCGGGATATACCGGCGGCGGCCAAAGATTGTAGTAACGAAGCCCGTCTGTTCCGTTTTTTTGATAACGTCTTCTATAAACTGCCGTACGCCGGAATAGGTGTTAAAATAGGCGGCAATAAAACTTGATGCGTCCGTGCGGCTGATGTTCAGTTCATTGGCAAGGCGGAAGGCGCTCATGCCGTAAACCACGCCGAAGTTGATTGTTTTCGCTATGCGCCGCTGTTCGTTCTTTACTTCGCTTTCGTCGATCCCGAAGATGAGAGAGGCGGTGCGGGCATGGATGTCCATGTTTTCCCTGAAAGCGGAAATAAGGTTTTCATCGCCGGAAAGGTGAGCGAGGACAACCAGTTCGATTTGGCTGTAGTCGGCGGAAATGAGAAGGCAGTTATCCTTCGCGATAAAGGCTTCCCGAATGCGACGACCTTCTTCGGCGCGGACAGGGATATTTTGCAGATTAGGTTCCCTGCTGGAAAGGCGGCCTGTTGCGGTTCCCGTCTGCACAAAGTTTGTGTGAAGCCGTCCTTCGCTGTCGGCCATGTCAGCCAGCGTATCAACATAGGTCGATTTTAATTTCGACAAAGTTCTGTGGCGCAGAATAAGCGCCGGAACGGGGTCTTCTCTGGCAAGTTCTTCAAGAGCCGCCGCGTCGGTAGAGTAGCCGGTCTTTGTCTTTTTTCCCGGAGTGAGTTTACGCTCGAAAAAAAGCACCTCCTGAAGCTGTTTGGTTGAGGAAAGATTGAATTCATGCCCGACCGTTGACCATGTTGTGTTTTGAATCTGGTCAAGCTCCTCCGCAAGCTCTTTGCCGTAGTCTGTCAACGCCTGCGGTTCAATTTTTATTCCCTCGCCTTCCATTTCCGCGAGAATTGGAAGCAGGGGCATTTCCAGATTTTCAAAAAGATTTAACCCCTCGTTGTTTTTCAACAGCGGCTCAAGGTAATGTTTCAGCCTTATGCTGAAATCAGCGTCTTCGCCCGAATAGCGCGTTGCGGTCTCCAAAGGAACTGCGTCGAATGTACTGCCCTTTGGCACTATGTCGATATATCTTGTCGGAGAACAGTCAAAAGTGTATGCGACAAGCGAATCCAGAGAATAATTGTTCCGTTCCGGGTCGGCCACCCATGCCGCTGTCATAGTATCCCATATTTTGCACTGCCAGCGGTCAATCCCCCAGCCCCGGCTTACCTTGTAGTCAAATTTTGCGTTGTGCGCGATTATCGTCATTTCCGTATCCGCCAAAAATGGGAGAAGCAGGGCGCGGACTTTTTCAGGATCGATAAAAGCCGAACCTCCGTTTCCTTCCGCTGTTACGCCGTGAGGCGCGACAGGCACATAAAAAGCCTCTTTTGGCTTTAACGCAAACGAGATTCCAATAGGGCGGGAATTCCATGCGTCAAGCGAATCGGTTTCAAAATCAAGCGCCAAAAGTTTTTGTTTTTTTGCCTGTTCCAGAACGGATTTTAACTGTTCAAGATCGAGTATCGTTTTATATACACCGTCGCCAAGAAGAGATTTGTCAGGAGGCGGGAAACCAACGCCCTTTACCCGCGCCGTTTCCTCCGCGCTTTTTTCAGGAGTGTTTTTACCCGCCTCTGCTTTTACATTCGAATCAAGCTGTTTCGCGCTTTGACGGATACCTTCGCGCATAAGCACGCTTGCTCCCGCGGATCGGTTAAGGTTTTCAGTTGAAAACTCGTCGATGTTGTTTATCGGCAGAGGCACATCATACCGCAGACGGATCAGCGACTGGCAAAAGTAGGCGCTTTCCTTTCCATCAGACATTTTCTTTCCGGTAGCGCCTTCAATCGCGGCGATGTTTTTGTATATCTCATCCAGCGAACCATAACGTGCCATCAGCTTAACGGCGATCTTTTCGCCAATTCCCTTTACGCCGGGAATATTGTCGGAGCTGTCGCCTATAAGGGAAAGCAAATCCAGCACCTTTGGTGGTTCTACGCCCCATTCCATTTTCACTTCGTCCGGGCCGATAAGTTCCCATGCGGGGCCGCTTGATGCGCCTGCCTCGCTGCTACGGTTGATCTTCGCCGGACGCAGTTCATAAATGCCGCCGCCTACAAGCTGCAAAAGGTCTTTGTCCGACGAGAGGATATAGCAATGCCGTTTTTCACTCCGGCACTTTTCGGCAAGAGTGGCAATAATGTCGTCTGCTTCAAACCCGTCAACCTTGAGGCACTGAATGCCCAGCGCGGTTAAAAATTCTTCAACTAACGGAACCTGCTCATGAAGGTCTTCCGGGGCTTTTTGCCTGTTTGCCTTGTATTCGCCGTACATCTCGTGGCGGAAAGTGGGAGTCCGCGAATCAAAAACAGCGGCAAGGCGCAGAAGCTTTTCCGGTTTATCTTTCAGGCAGCCGTTTTTGTCCGCGGAGGGTGCGCCATCGTCAAGGAGCGAAATCACGGCGCGGGCGAACCCGAACAGGGCGGAAACGTTCTTTCCAGCGCTGTTTCTTAATGGGCGGGTTAAAAACGCGAAATATGAACGGTAAATCAGACCGTAAGCGTCTATCAGGTAGAGGGCAGGCATTGAGGAACTCATGGGATTATTATATCAGAAAAGCTCCTGCGGTGTAAGTTAAGTATAGCCTATTTCTTTTATTTTCATTATACTATAGTAATGACTTTTCAAAGAGGAGCAAATGAGCGACAGTTCAGGCGATAACAAGAAAAAAAATGACGGGCCGCAGTTTCCGTTTGGCGGGTCTAATATGCCCGATCCCAAGCAGTTTGGCGGCTGGAAGTTTCTCATCGTTTATATTCTCATCCTGTTTGTAGGCATAAGCCTTTTTAACTATGTTTTTTTAAACAAGCTGAATCCCGCGATTGACTTTTCCGAATTTAAGGCGCGTATTTCCTCCGGTGAAATCAAGCGCGTAGAATTATCAGAATCTTACTTTACCGGATTTACAAATCCTTCCAGACAGCAGTCTACGAGATCCATTATGGGACGATCCCCCTATGGGTCTTCCCAGGACAAAATATACCGCACCGTGACGATTTACGATGAAAATTTCATAGCTTTTCTGGACGAGCGCAATGTCGCTTACAGTGCGCCTCCGCGCGAGGGGAACGCGGTGCTCAGTTTTATTTTTAGCTGGGTATTGCCAATAGCTTTCTTTGTTTTTATCTGGCGGTTTGTCTTCAAGCGGTTGGGCAATATGGGAAGCAATGTTCTTTCCGTGGGGCAGAACCGCGCGGTAATTGTCGCCGAGGGAGACATTGTTACGCGTTTCAGCGACGTTGCCGGAGTTGACGAAGCGAAAGAAGAACTCGTCGAAGTTGTAGATTTTTTGAAAAGTCCGCAGAAGTACAAAGAGATCGGCGGCAAGATACCCAAGGGCGTTCTTTTGGTAGGGCCGCCGGGAACGGGCAAAACCCTTCTCGCGCGGGCTGTCGCCGGAGAAGCGGGAGTTTCTTTTTTCCGCATGAGCGGCGCGGATTTTGTAGAGATGTTCGTCGGCGTTGGAGCCGCCCGTGTACGCGACCTGTTCAAACAGGCGAGAAACAAAGCGCCGTGTATTATTTTTATTGACGAGCTGGACGCTATCGGCAAAAGCAGAATCAACAATATAGCAGGCGGCAATGACGAACGCGAACAAACGCTGAATCAGCTACTTGTAGAAATGGACGGCTTTGACGGCACGAGCGGCCTTATAATCCTTGCCGCCACAAACAGACCCGACGTTCTTGATCCCGCGCTCTTGCGCCCGGGACGTTTTGACCGTCAGGTGCTTGTTGACAGGCCCGACCTTAAGGGCAGGGAAGCTATTTTAGAGATTCACTCAAAGGATGTAAAACGCGACCCGGCTTTAGACCTTGAAAAAGTCGCGCGCGTTACGTCCGGTTTTTCCGGGGCGGATTTGGCGAATATTGTAAACGAGGCCGCGCTTTTGGCGGTAAGGGCGGGGCGAAAAATGGTAACCCAGCGCGACTTTGACGAAGCGATTGAAAAAACCGTCGCAGGTCTTCAGAAAAAGACGCGGGTAATCAAGCAGGAAGAGCGGCGTCTCACCGCCTACCACGAAGCCGGCCACGCAATGATTGCCGCATTTACACCTAACGCCGACCCCGTTCAGAAAATTTCGATTATTCCCCGCGGATATGCGCTGGGCTACACATTGCAGCTTCCTCTTGAGGATCGCTATACTATTACCCAGTCTGATCTTTTGGGACGGATAGATATTTTGCTGGGCGGGCGCATCGCTGAAGAAATGATTTCAGGCGAATATTCCACCGGCGCGGCAAACGACTTAACCAAAGCGACCGACATTGCCCGCAAGATGATTACCGATTACGGAATGAGCGAGCGTTTCAAAAATGTCGCGCTTACGTCACGGGGCATGAACATGAACGGGCAGGAACGGCAGGAGCCGTCTTTTCAGCGCGAATATGCCGAAAGCACGCAGCAGTATGTCGATGAAGAAATTGCCCGTGTAATTGAAAGCGAGTACGCGAAAGCGAAGAAGATTCTTGAAAACAAACGCGATGTTCTGGACAGCATCGCTTCCGCTCTGCTTGAAAAAGAAACTCTGGACGAGAAGGAATTTAAGGCGCTTCTTGGCGACGGCAGTGCGGCTGCTGCGTAGAACAAATACTGTTCATCAATTATTGGGCATACTTTGGAAACATTTTCAATTTTACTTTTTGACCGTATACTGTTCTGTCAATTCGCTTACAACTTTCTGCAAAGAATCGTTAAAATCCTTCACATAGAGCATTACTTCATTGTTGTGCATATCTTCGGGCAGGAAAAATTGATAAGGCTCAACATTCAGCGCCGATGAAAGTTTTGCCAGAGTCTTGGCTGAAACACCTTTTTTACAGTTTTCAATATCATTGATAAAGTTATGGGTAAGCCCTGTTTTGAGCGCAAGGTTTAACTGTGAAATGTTTTGGAGAGACCTTAGGCGTTTTGTATTGCCGCTGATTAACCTATGGATATACTGTTCGTCAATTTCGTTATTACTCGTCATTATTACATTTTCATTTTTTAATTTTTATAAGCAAATAACCACTAGCTGGAATATTATCGCTATGAGTTACAAGTGTAAAGCGGTATTTTTTAAACTTTTTTGGAAAATTAGAAAGTTTTTAATAAAAAAGTTGCAAAAAATGAAATATACATGATAAAATACGGTAAAGATGGCGAAGCCCAGCGGTATCAGGGCGGGGCTAGGGGATAGTATTCTGCCAGGGCGAATACGAGGCGGAACCTGTGCTGCTTAACTAATTATGTATTTTAGAATTGAGGAGGTGTTTTATATGTTCTTTGAATTAGCGTTGAATGATATATTTCTAATTTGGTCGATTGTTGTATTGTTTGTATCTTTATTCTATATGATTTTTGTTTTTAAAACAAAAATGTTTCCCTCTAAGCAAAGGATGATAGATTTAAATGAAAAAGGAGTGCTTATTATAACAGGGTTATTTTTAATTATTTTTATTCTTAGTATATCTTTTATTATAATTAGAGTCAAAAAGATAGATTATTTTATTCGTTATGGAATTCATGCTACAGCATATATACAAGAAGTTAAAATAGAGAAAAAGAGGGAGTTGCGTTTTTCGTATACATATAATTTGCAAGATGAAATGTACTCTGGCAATGCAAAAATTTACAATAAAAATATTATTTCTGAATATAAAGAAGGCACAGAAATACTCATATTAATTGATCCAAAAAAACCATATAATTCATTATTTGTTCATTAGGAGGAACAATGAAATGAATTACAAAACAGTACTTATGATAATATCATTAATTCCTTTTTTGGCGGGAATGAAATGCGTGCCTGCATCTAATAAAAACGACGCTGTTGACCCTGACATTATCTGCGGTGTATGGGAAAACAGAAATATAGAAAAGGTATGGTTTCTTAGCAAGGGAACGTTTTCATGGGGTGAAACTCCAACTTCTACATCATCCGTAATAATTGATCTAAAGGACTCATCTGGTCCTTTAGTTAGTCTGCGGTAGGCGCCAAATTGACCGGAGATAGTCCATTATGGAGAACACTATGACTAAACGTGTGTTTTTATTATTACCTGTTTTTGTACTCGTATTGATATTATTGATATTAAAAATATCATACAGAGACAAAATAGTTATTGATATTGACGACAGGATTCTTTTGTCGGATTTAAGTTACAATGTGATTATAACAAATAAAAGCAAATCCAATATTTATTTTCGAGGTAAGCCTGACCTTTATTCTTGTGGGATGTATGAAAATGAGAAAGTATATTATGTTACTATGCCTCCTATTGACGATTATATGTCTGGAATTATTCCTTTTTTTCTTTATTTAGACATAGAAACAGAAATTGAAACCGACACGACAAGGATATTCAGAGTAAGAGGGGATGTAAATGACAAAAACATCCTTTATGAAGCAGATAAGGAATGGGGCATAGCGGAAAGCCAATATCCAGAATTAAGTTCCGATATCCATATTGTCCTGTTTTTTACAAGAAATCCGTATAAGCTTAATGAATATACAGAATATGTAGAAACTCTTAAAAAAGACGGCTATGTCGTGTTAGGCCGCCGTGTTAAGAATAATGTTTATTTTACTATAACCGATACCGAAATACAAGTAAACGATGACGTAACAAGCGATCATCTTTTGCTTTTTATTCGTAAATATTTGTATCCGCCAAATTCAAGCAGCCGTTCCTTACGAGATATTTTGAGAGACGCAAGAGTGGCTATTACTATATTTTTTAATTCAAGGGGGACACGATGAAACTAGGTAATTATGGTACGCTCACTGTTGTTAATAATGTGCCTTATCCTGGAATAATGGAATATCGGCATCCTTCAATTATAGAATAGGTTGCATATATGATATTCCTTATGGAAATGTTAGAGAGTGGTGTTGGGATACGCTTGATAATAGGGGTCGCATTTTTCGTGGAGGTGCATGGAGTAGCTCCATATATGGCGTTCGTTCTGGCAGGGTCGCAATTAATGCGGCAAGTAACAAAATAGGAGGGATTCGTTTAGTCCGTAATGCTAATTAATATGTGGGGTTTCGTATAGATCGTTTCAATAAATATTGATATAACCGAGAGAAATCGTGAAGAAAGCAACGGCTTGCCCGACCGCTGTCAAATGAAAACCCCGCTGTTTTAGAGCCTTAATCGTAGCGGTTTCTTATTTGACAAAAACCGGAAAAAGCCGTATATTGGAATATATGGCAATGGAATAAAAAACAGGAGTTATTTATGAAGTACCGCGTTTTAATATTTTTTTTAATATTAATAATACCATTTTTGACAGGAATGAAATGCGTTCCTGCCTCTCATAAAGACGATGTTGTTGATCCTGACAGTATTTGCGGCATATGGGAACTCAGAAAAGAAGGACCTCGGTTTATTCAGAAGGGAACATTTTCATGGGGTGAAAATGTCTTTTCTACAACATCTCTATAGATAAAAACACAATATCAATAGAACTGGCAGGTGAGAATAGCGGTTGGTGGCTGGATGACTTTTACTTGTATCCCGAAAATCCTGATAAATATTTTTATAGAGTGCCTGTAGATACTCCAATAGAGGAGATCCCGCTTGACTGGTAGAAAATGCTGAGGTAAATGCGATGAAGACGAATGACTGTATAATCCTATCCACTTCCCCTCAAACCCATCCCGCGAGAAAACTCCGCAGAACCGCAAGCCTCGCCCTCCGCCAACGCCGCTTCTACGGCAGGCAACGGCGAAACATTACCGGAAAAGAGCTCGACCCAGAAACAGGCCTGTACTATTACGGCGCAAGGTACTTGGATCCCAAGACGGGCAGGTGGCTGAGCGGGGATCCGGCGCTCGGGGAGTACGTGCCGTCCGCGCCCGTCAATGATGTAACTCTCAATAGATATTGGAGGGAGAGTTTTAGACCTAATGGTGCAGTTTGGGAATATGCTGGTGTTATTAATAGAAATTCACAAGGAAGGTATGTGGTTGGTAGAGTAAGAACAGACAGGGAGGAACTATAATGAAAAATTTATTTCCGATAATGCTTATTATTTTAGGATGTTCTAATATAGATAATTCGTATCCAGAACTGTCAAAAATAAATTTAAGAAAATATATAGGGAAAGAAGTTTCGATATTTTTTAATGATTTTAATAAACAATATGATGAGTATTATTTTCTTGAATGGCCGCTGAATAAGCTAAGAGGATGTATGTTTTATTTTGAAGAGTACTATATTCAAATTATAATTTTACCTGATGATATTCCAGAAAGAGGTTTAATGGCCGATTGGGAATTAGATCATTTCTTAGAGAGAAAAATACGTTATATTGAGATTGTAGAATGGCCGCATGAGGATAATCCCGCTAAAATATTAATGAAATCGTACCGATGGAAAGGACGTAATCGTGGCTGATACCAGCTTGAATAAAACGAGGCAAACACAATGAAATCAGGAAGCTGTTATATACAAACAACCTCTCCCCAAACCCAGCTCGCGAGAAAGCGCAACGGGAATTTGTCGGGGATGGGGGCGTGTTCAATTACGTTAACCTGCACGTTTACCACTACGCACGGAATGAAATTATTTTTTATTTGGGTATTATGTATACAGTTTTTTATTTCATGTAAAAATATGACTCCTGAAATAGGAGTATTAAGAAGCAGCCTGTCTGGCGATCTTGATTTTACAGATAGATATACGCTTGTGAATCAAGGAACTAGAGCGGATTTATATTTATACAGAATAAAAGACAAACAATATCTAATTTCATTTGATAAAGATAATAAAATTAATTATATTATTATTGAAAGTGATGAAAATATTCCTGAAAAAATAAAAAGAGGCGCCTCTGTAGAATCCTGTATTAATAAACAAGGTATTCTTATGGTAGAGATGGGTGTGTGTTATTTTGTAATGATGAAATCTGGATGGTATGGGTATATTGATGACATTAATTATGATATAGAAAAGGTTCCAGATGCTAGTATTAGATTCTTTTATAAAAAAGATACAAATGATAATTATTTTTTTATAGAATATGAAAGGTATAAAGAGGAAATTGCTACAATAAAAGGAATTGAATTTGATAATAGTAAAAATGACAACATAAGAGAACAAATTTTAAAATTTAATGAAGGGCAAATTAATGAGGAACAACTGCGTATATATGGTATTTTGTTGTCAGAATACTGATGGGGGGCGAAAGAATGACTGTCACCAGATTTAAAACAAGGGAGATCCTATGAAAAAGGTTTTGTTATTTATATCTATATTATTCTTTGTAAATTTTGTTAATTCATGTGCAAACCAAGGCGGCGAAATAATTTTTAAGAAAATAGCATCTTCTGTAAAAGACGGCGATCATATAATCCTATCTGATTTCACAGATTTTGAATGGAATAATGTAGTACTATGTAATCCTGGAACATCATTGAAAGAATATGAGAATTTTTTGGGACCCGTTAAATTTAGAGATTTTGATTTAATAAAAGCCATTATTTTTAGAGAAGATGAGACAGTTGTAAAAATTATAAAACAAGATTATCATCCTGAAAAATATTTAAAAGTTGAGTTTTATATTAATACAAATTCGTATGTAATATTAAATAGAGATGAAGCTATTTTTAATGTAAAGAAGATATTAAATCGTGTGGAGTTAATACTCGCTGGGACGTAAGGGAGAGAAAGAATTATCGTTTAAATTTTGCCTACTATTTTCTACATTTCCGGCAGAGGTAGATATACAGTTTATTAACAAAGTGCCTATTAAACAATAAATAACTATTTTTCTCATGCTTACCTTCCTATTCTTCTTGTGAAAATTACGTCCAGCTTGCTATTAATTCTAAAACCATTTCCATAATAATACAGCCCCGTCTCAGAGTCAAGCTCTTTTCCGGTGAAGTTTAGCCGCGGCCTTCCGTAAAGGCGGAGTTTTCTTGTGGGCTGGTTTTTGGGAAAAGTGGATAGGGTTAAGTAACAGTTTTTCACTTTTACATTACCTCACAAATATTCTTTTCCTATATGGAAATATTACTATGTATAAGCATTGCTCCGACACAGATTCCTGACGCATTAAATCTTAACTGTAAAGTAATACGTACTATAGGACTTAACAAAAATCGATAACGAAATATTATGTTTCCATTCTGAATTTCCATAGATGCCGGTGCGCCATATTCTTCCAATATTTCATCTCTGCCGCGTCCTATCACGTTCATGTTTCCTGATTGATAGTTATCCTCAAAAGATATTATCAATATTTCCGGATTATCAAAAAAATCGTTGTATACAAACGCTATTCCTGAATATTCTAAAATTACAGTGTTATAATCATGAAAAGGAACAGTATTTTTGATTATTTGTACTTTATCAGGATTTCCAAGTATCTCATAAACTTCACTGACAGGCATCATTAAATAAAATATGTTCCGCCCGTCATGTACAAAAAAATCTTTTTCTGCTTGCTGGCTAAATGCCGTTGATATGGTTTGTATTATCAATGCTAATATTATAAGAATCCTTTTCATCTATGCCCTCCTGAAAACAATATTCTTGCCGGATTATCAGCTGGATTATCATTAGAAAAATCGCCATCTCCATTACCATCGAAACTAAAGTGCAAATGCGGCCCTGTTGATATTCCCGTATTTCCTACATCTGCAATGTGCTGACCAGCTACTACTACTTGTCCTTGTCTAACGTAGATGCAATTCAAATGTGCATACAAAGACCTGTTTCCACTCGGATGTAGAATAATTAAATAATTACCGTAACCATTTGGAGCATTTCCGACAAATACCACTCTTCCCCCGCCAACGGCATTTACTCTAGTACCTATAGGAGCTCGTAAGTCAATTCCATTATGACCATTACCCGAACTATTTCCTTGTACAATTATTGATTCTCTGTCTGGTCCCCAAGTACTTGTTACATGATTTTCAAACTCCGAACCTGACAGGCCAAGTGGATATGCTATACCGCCGTTAACTTCTGCCAGCACTGTAGATGCTCCAACTTGAGGAAGATCATCATCTCTCCCATCCGGGTCAATATACTTAACAGGGTTGTTCCCCGCGTAATGGTAAACGTGCAGGTTAACGTAATTGAACACCCCGCTGATCCACCTTGAGGTCTTCGGATCCAAGTACCTCGCGCCGTAATAGTACAGGCCAGTTTCGGGGTCGAGTTCTTTTCCGGTAATGTTTCGCCGTAACTTTCCGTAGAGGCGGCGTTGGCGGAGGGCGAGGCTTGCGGTTCTGCGGGGTTTTCTCGCGGGTTGGGTTAAGGGAGAAGTGGATAGTAAGAAATGGGTTCCTGATTTCATTGAGTTTGTATCATCTCCATTTACCGTATACCTCGGAATCGTAATATTTCACCTGATTCAATATCCAACTCATATACTATAGTAGGATATCCAGGCGGCGAACCATATGAAAGTAGGCTGGTTGCCTCTGATATATAAAATTGTACATATAAAGTATCATTGTGAATAAGTAAATGTATCTTATAATCAGATAAATCAATACCACGAGTCTCCATATCATTATAAGTTATTGCAACAAGCCTGAAAATTTTTGCATCAATTTCCATTTGAAAAACTTCTTGTGAAAATAAATTTGTAGCAGATAAAAAGACAGCCAAAATAAACATTTTCTTTAAGTACATAGTACATGGTCCTCCTCTATAGTTTTTCTTCAATTATTTTATACGAATAGGCGGCTCTCCAGACCAGAGATTATATTTCAGAAAATTCCCACTTGGAGTTCCCAAATAACCAGTATAATCGGAAAAATTATCACTGTCAAATGATATAGGATTAATATAATTTAATACATCTATTGCTGCTTCATCAGCTGTATCAAAAGGATTTCCTGGCGTTCTCCCATCCGGGTCAACATACCTAACAGAATTATTCCCCGCGTAATGGTATACGTGCAGGTTAACGTAATTGAACACCCCGCTGATCCACCTGCCCGTCTTGGGGTCGAGGTAGCGGGCGCCGTAGTAGTACAGCCCCGTCTCAGAGTCGAGTTCTTTTCCGGTAATGTTTCGCCGTTGCCTTCCGTAAAGGCGGCGTTGGCGGAGGGCGAGGCTTGCTATTTTACGGGGATTTCTCGCAGGTTGGGTTAGAGGAGAGGAGGTTAGTACATAACTTCTTCCTATCTTCATCATATCTCCATTTTTTCAAACAATCTGGTAACAGTCACTCTTGTATCTTCCATTATGGTTTTGTAAAAGGACTTTTAAAAACAATTCTTTCAGAACTCCATGCTCTGTCTATAAAATTCCGCGTTCTTATTTTTTTTAAATCAGCCTCATCAGTCCAGAACCACTCAATAGGTTTGTTTTGAAATTTTTCAGAAGTGATATCTTCAAGGGAGTCCATGTATGCTGCAATTTCATCAATATTTTGAATAATATTATTTAAATTTTCAAACCTCATATTTAGTTCGGTTCTAAGCATAGTTTCAATGTATGGAGCATAAAACAGAGTTTTATAATAACGGATTTCATCTACTTCATTTATTGCTCGTACGTAATAACATATTCTGTAACCATTAACAGCACGAATCTCTATTCTGTCTTGTTTTTTTGTTACTTGTGATAGAAATATCCATTGATTGTCTTTAAACGTGATTACTATGCCTAGTTCCGGTTGAAAAATATCTTCCTCGTTATAAAGCACCTTTACTGATGCCACATTATCATTCTCCTTTACTATACGCCTCTCAAAATTGGAATCCTGTATATAAGAAAAGATCGAAAAACATGAGGTTAAGATACCGGATGTGAAAATAATTATTAGCCATTTAAAATTATTTTTTATCTTAAACATCATTCTTGTGCTCCGTCTTCTCTATAATTTAAATTTAGCGGCAGACATTGCCACGCCTTCACTTTACATTACTTTCCAATATTGCTTTTATTCTCTCCAACCGCCGAAGGTCTGCATCTGTTAGTTGGTTATATTGCATAAGACGGGAATGTATAAAATAAAAATGTTCCAAATCCTTCTTTGTAACTTCCAATCCCCTGCTTATTGCATATTCAAGATACCTTTCTGTATTATGATCCAATATGGAAAAATTGAACATAAAGCGAATGCATGATTCGCCGCCTGAATCTCTATGAAACAAATCGGCTCCTTTTTCTATCATTTTATCCAATAATCCGGTAAAGTCCTCCTCCATAGGATACCAACAAAAATAACTGAATATTGTTGCGTTCCTGCCATCAGTTCGGGAAACATCTGCACCTGCATCCAGCAATAATTCCATGCGTATTTTCTTTTCATCGGCATTTATCAATAAATCATTAAAATATCTACTGTGGATATTAGATCCTCTGTTTTCTAAAGCAAGTTCATAGATAGCAGTAGATACAAGAGAATATTCATCCAATTCCCATTCATAAGGCGAATTAATATTTATTTTTTCCTGCGCAATCTGACGAAGCAACTCAACATCTGCAAAACGGGCAAGATACGATCCTACTGTTTGAGTTGTAGGAATCGTTTTTGTTATGCTGTCTTCAAATGCCTCTTTGCGGTTTTTCAAATAGAAATTAAACAGCTCTTCAATCTCCGGCATCCCGCTTTCGTTATCCAAATATTTCCGGCAAATATCAAACAATATCGGATAATCGGGAAACAGGGGAGGTTTTATATTAATACGTCCGTCAGCACCGTCTTTGAGAATCTCCAGACATTTTACATAATCGCCGTTGGTATAAGCTTCCAGCAATAATTCATTTTCGGTTTTATTTTGTTTCGGACAGTTTGACAAGAGAAGTATAAGTGGTAATAAAACCAAGACTTCTTTTTTCATTCTATCCCTCTTATCTGCGCGTTTCCAGAGGCAGGCCGTTTAAGATCATTACCTCGGGACGGTATTCAAAGTGCATTGTGTCATATAAAAACCACTTGCCGCCCCAGACAAAGCCGTGAACTTCAAACGCGCTTACTACAGCGGCAGGAGGGTGATACCTTTCGTTATATGGAACATTCCACCAGTCTTCTCTCCAATCCGCCGACCAGAGCCAGTATGTCTGCTTTCCGGCCAGCGATCTTGGAAGTATGTCTATTGCCACTCCGTATGAATGATAAGAGCGGGACTGGGATTCGGCGATGTTCCGCCAGTTCCATGACTCAAGATAGTGTATGCTGTTTATCCATGTTTGAATCTGGGGGTCGGTTCTGGCTATGGTCTGGATACGTTCTTCTACAAGCGACAGGGGTTCCTGAATTAGACGATGAACTCTTGTCGATTTCCCAAGAAAATTGACTGTTCTTAAATTGCTGTAAGATTCATTCCGGTCATGCGCCTGCCATAGGGCATCCATAAAAAAAGAGGAACGCAGAAGCGTACTTCGGCGGTTGTTGTTTCTTAAATTACTGAGTCTCTCCGTTTCTTCGGGCGGGCGTTCTGCCCAGGGAGGCAGTTCGGCGGGGTAACGGTAGAATTGAATCGGTCTGTAGTTTGCCGCTTCTTCCCGCAGATTTTCCGGCAGCAGCCTGCTTTCGGCATAATAATACCATGTGTCATGAAGCAAAACCGCCCAGTCGCCGTCGCGGAATTCCGCCTTTTCTATTTGCGGGTATGCTTCTGCAATGGCTTTCGTTACCTGCTCGGCTCGGGTAGGCTCCTGTTCGGCTGGCTGTGTAAACGGACCAGGTTCAGATACGGCCTGTTTGTTTCCGCAGGAATAAACACTCCAGATAATTATAACAAATACTATAGAAACCAGCTTTCTGTTCATTTAATATCCTGCCTTGCACCTATTATTTATTCCTTCATTATAATACAATATCGGCATTATGGGAAACATACTTCGGCATGGTGTCGATATGTATAAACAAACTATCAATATGAAATATAACCCAGGTCCGGCGCCGGACAATCCGGTAATTGGCAGCCGAACTGCCGCCCCCCTGGGAATTCCCAAGCCAAAGCCCGCCGAAGGATTAATCAAGGCAGGCGTAAGCCAGAGCGGCGGAGAAAACGCCCCTAAAGAATCAAAATTCAGAAGAGTGGCAAAATTTCTCATTCTTATTGGCAGCGAGCAGGCCGCGGAAATTCTCGCGGAGCTTGATCCCAAGCAGGTTGATGAAATATCCAGAGAAATCGCCCTTACAAAAACCATAAAGCCTGAAGAACGCGATGAAATTATGGCGGAATTTCACGCCCTGTTTTCCAGGCCGTACAGCCTTTCCGGTTCTTCAAGGGGCGGCATTGAAGCCGCGCGCCGTATCCTTTACGCCGCCAAAGGCCCGGAAAAAGGCGAAGAAATGCTCAACAGGGCCGTCCCCGAATCGAAGGAAAACCTTTTCAGTTTTCTTGACGATTTTTCCGCAGATCAGCTTGTCATGCTTTTAAAAAACGAATCCGCGCAAACGGCATCGGTGATACTTGCGCGTCTTCCGCCAAAACTTTCCGCCGGAACTTTAAGCAAACTTCCGCCTGGCCGCAAGACTGAAGTTCTCAAACGCATAGCGCATCAAAAAGAAATTTCTCCTGAAGTGCTTGAACAGGTTTCAGCGGGATTAAAAGAAAAAGCGAGGCACATATCCGCCGGCGCGAAAGATATTGAAATTGACGGTATGCAGACGCTTGCCGCGATTTTGAAACAGGGGGACTATTCTTTTGGCGACAGGCTTATCAATGAGCTTGAACAGGGCGACCCGGAAATAGGAAAAGATTTAAAAGAAAAGCTTTATACGCTTGACGATGTGGTCAACACTGTTGACCGTCCCATTCAGGATAAATTAAAAACAATGACGGAACATGATATCGCGATTTTATTGAAGGGCAGGGGAAAGGAATTCAGCGAAAAAATTCTGTCCTGTGTTTCAGCGGGGCGCAGGCAGTTGATACGCGAAGAATCGGAGATTCTTGGCGCAGTGCCAAAACATGAATGTGACGCGGCAGCCGGTGAATTTCTTTCGTGGTTCAGGCTTGCCCGTGAAAACGGCGAAATTATACTGTACAGCGACGAGGATGTTTATTTATGAGCGATGCGGCGCATAACGGAAAGGCCGTTAAGACAGCTTTGAAAAAAGGGCAGGTTCTTGACAGCGGGTTTGTTGTTCTTGATGTAGTTGAGCTGAAGGAGCTGAACGCCGAAGGAATTTGGGCAAAGCATGAAAAAAGCGGCGTTGAGGTTTTTCATGCGCTGAATGATGACAGCGAAAACCTTTTTGCGTTTGCGTTCGCCACTTCCCCGAATGACAATACCGGCGCGCCGCATATTCTTGAACACTCGGTTCTTTGCGGTTCAGAACGTTATCCGCTGAAAGACGCATTTATTGTTCTTGCGCAGGGGAGTTTGCAGACATTTTTGAACGCGATAACGTTCCCCGATAAAACACTGTACCCCGCAAGTTCCACAAACGAACACGACTATTTTAACCTGATGTCCGTATACGGCAGCGCGGTTTTCAAGCCCCTTTTGCCGGAGTGGACGTTTATGCAGGAAGGACACAGGCTTGAGTATCAAGACGGAAAACTTTCCATTACAGGCATTGTCTACAACGAAATGAAAGGAGCCTATTCTTCGCTTGATACATACGCTGGTCATTGGTCGGTTAAATCGATCATGCCCGGCACTCCCTATGATTATGAATCAGGCGGCGATCCAGAGGAAATTCCCCTATTAACATGGGAAGTTTTAAAAGAATTTCACCGCAGCCGCTATTCTCCGGCAAATTGCCGTATCTTTTTGGCGGGAAACATTTCCACGGAAAAACAACTTGCGTTTTTGAACGAACAGTTCTTCTCCGGCGTATCCGGCGGAAAAGCCTGCGAGCCTGTTAATAAAACAGAACGGTGGAAAGAACCAAAGAAATTCCATATCCCGTGTCCTGCGGGGGGCGAGAACAAAGCGACAATTTTTCTTTCGTGGCTTTGCAGCGATGTTATTGATGTGGATGAAAATATCGCGTTGGCCGCTCTTACTGAAATTCTTTTAGGGCATGACGGTTCTCCGCTGACGCGGGTTCTGATTGAATCCGGCATCGGGGAAGACATTACGCCCGTTTCAGGACTCGAATCCGAAATTCGCGAAACATTATTTGTCGCCGGTTTGAAAAGCGTGGAAGGCGGCGCTGAGAAAATGGGTGCGGCTGTAGAAGAACTGATAATGGGCGAACTGCGCAGGCTTGTCAGCGAAGGTATTCCGCCGGAAGAAATTGAAGCGGCGATTTTGGCAATGGAATTTTCTCAGCGGGAGATTCGCCGTTCGGGAGGACCCTTTTCCCTTGTTTGGATGCGCCGCTCTTTGCGGGCATGGCTTCACGGCTGCAAGCCCTGGGAGAGCCTATTAATTCAGCCGTCGATAGAGAAGATAAAGGAAAATATTGCGGCTGACGGCAGATATTTTGAAACTCTAATTCAAAAATATTTTTTGGATAATCCGCACCGCGCCCTTGTTATCATTGAGCCAAAAGAAGATTTCCTTCAACAGCAGGAAGAGCGGCTTGCTTTGGCGCTTGCCGAGAAGGAAAAAAATCTGACTGAAAAAGAGCGCAGGGAAATTATTGAAAAATCCCGGATGCTTGAAAAGATTCAAAGTGAAAACGACAGTCCGCAGGCGCTTGCCGCAATTCCGCATCTTTCGCGCGGCGACCTTTCCGCCAAGTTTGATCATGTCCACCGCCGTCATGAAGATTTGCGCGGAGTTCCGGCTCTTTACCATGAGCTTTTCACAAACGGCATTACATATATGGACATGGCCTTCCCCGTGGATGTTTTTTTGCCGGAGGATTATCCCTGGCTGCAATTTTTTTCCAGAGCGATTGTTTCAGTGGGCCTTCCGGGACTGGACTACGGCGAAGTATCAAGTTTGCTGGCGCGTACAGCCGGCGGCTTTATCGCAATTCTGCACACAGGTTCGGCGATAAAAGGCACTCCGCAGTACCTTAAAACCGCATCGGGAAATTTTGATTTGTCCGGGCGCGACTGGATCATTTACCGTCTTAAATGCCTTGATGAAAAAATAGCGCCGTCACTGGATTTGGCCTTCCGTCTGATCAGCGAGGCTGATTTTTCCGATCTCAGGCGGATAAACGATCTTGTTCTGGAGATGAGGAACGAAGCCGATTCCAGCCTCGCGCCGATGGGCCATGTTTACGCATCCAGCAGGGCAGGCCGCCATAATTCCCGCTCAAAAGGAGTGGAAGAAAAATGGGGCGGCCTATCGCAGATCGAATTTGTTCACCTGCTTGCCGGATACGATACGGGCGAAATTGCCGGAAAACTGAAATCTATTCAGGAAAAAATAACCGGAGCGGGACTCATTGTGAATCTGACAGGCTGCGCTCTTGATGCCGCCGGCGCGGAAATTGCGCAAAGGTTCGGCAGGTTCGGCCCGCCCGTGCCGCGTCTTTCCAGCGCCGTCTTTTCAAAAGATCGCGGCGGCGCGGAAGTTTTCGCTTCTCAGTCTTTGCAGGTAAGTTTCGCGGCGATGGCTTTTAACGCGGCTCCCATTGACACTCCCGAACAGCTTGCGGAAATGGTTTTGACGCACCAGCTTTCAACGGGTGCGCTGTGGGAAGATATTCGCATGAAAGGCGGCGCTTACGGCGCTTCCATAAACAGCGACTGCCTTGAAGACTGCGTGTCTTTTGCCACCTACCGCGATCCCGATCCGCTTCGTTCGCTGGATGCCGTTTTCACCATATTTAAAAACAGTTCGCGCAGGGAATTTTTGAAAAAATACTGCGACGAAGATCATCTGGAAAAATCCATCATCGGTTGTTTTGCGAAAGAGACTCGTCCCAAAACCAGCGCGGAAAACGGTCTTGTCGATTTTTACAGATTTCTGTGCGGAGTCGAAGACAGTTACCGGAAGACCAAGCTGGAACGGCTGATTTCCGTTTCCGGTGCGGACATAGCCGCCGCGTTTGCTTCGCTTGGTTCGAGAAAACCGTCGGGGCCGGTAATTATTGCGGGCGTGAAAAAAGCGGAAGAGGCGGCAAAGGCGCTTGGAACAGAAGTGAAAATGCTTCCGTTATAGGCTTATTTCTTTTTAAGAGAATCTTTGAATATCTGATCGGCATCCAGTTTTTCATCAACGCCGAACAATGGAGTTATTCCCTCGTTTCTTACGCTTCGGAAAAGCGGCCCGGGGCGGCTTCCGTATGCCCAACTGTTTTCATTGTTTACAAGAAAGTCCAACACCGTGGCCGCCGACAGCGTGAAGAAAATCAGAGTGGCGTTTATTCTTCTTTCCGGCGGCAGCATCATGTCTATGCGCCTTGATATTGGATTTGGAACCTGGAAATTATATGTTTCCCAGGGATTGTTGACTCCATGACACGGGGCCTTGACCGACGCTCCGCCTGCGCGCATTCCCTGTTCAATGCCAATAGCTACCGAGGTCAAATGCCTTCGCACTTTTCTTATTTCGCTGTAAATGGGAATAATATCCTGCTTTGGAAACGGAGGAGGCCCAAGAGCTTCAAACTTGTAGTACGGGAGGAAATACAACCGCTTGATCCAATGAAGTTCATTCATGTTTCTTTTGGCATAGGGCGATATTCTCGCATCGCCTGAATTTTCAATCATGCGGCAATATTCCATCAGGCGCGGCAGGTAATCCCTTGAAAAACTGTCTTCTATATAGCCGCGCAGGTTGTTGATAGTATCAGTCAATCCTTCACCCACCTTTGCAGGTTTTCCGTCCGGCCCTGTGATGGTTCCGAAATTTACATGGCGCAGTCCGATGAAAAGATCATCCAATATGTGCAGTAACACGGCAACCTGTTGAAGCGGATCGGTTGGGGAAATTAATTCATAGCCGTGCCTCATGCTGTATATACTGGAGAAATACGGATAAAGATCGATCTGTTCTTGAAGCTTATTCCAGCCGGCTTTTGGAAAGAGAGCTTCCAGAGCCGTCAGTCCCCGTTCAACGGCTTTACGTTCCGCCTTGTCGGCATCTTCCTTTGCCTTGCGCTCAATTACTTTTGGATCATTGGGGTCTTCTTCTTTTTCTTTCTGCCCTTCGGCATCATCCTCTGCTTCTTCGTCTTCATTCTCGTCTTCTTCGCTTAAATTTTTCTGGAGGGATTCTACGTCAATGCTTTCAATCTGCTGAGGATTTAAATTCACGGCTTTTAACTGCTCCGCTTCCGTAACGTTCAGGAATGCCATAAACCGCCTGCGCCTTTCAATAAAAAAGCGTTCATAGGTGAGAAAGCGGTCGGAAATAAGTTTCATTATCAGCGGGTACAGGCCGAAATGGACGCTGCGCCTTATATCAACCAGCGACGCTATAATGTTGCGGATGATGTCCTGGTATTTTCCCTTTGCTTCCATAGGGCTTTCTATGTAAAGGATTTTATAAATCAATTTGAATGCAGATTTGATATTCTCCGTGTTTAAATCTTCCAGAATGAACAGCGGCCTGTATATACCCCGCAGAACTTCCGCAAAATGGGTAACCCTTACCGTGCGCGGATGTGACTGTAATTCCGCGATGTTTGCCGCGAGCTGTTCAATATTCCATTTCCTGATGACATCCAGTATTTTATAAATAAACGGCGATGTTCTTTTAAGCTGATGACTGCGTTTGTTGTTTTTTGCGGGGAAAAGATTTTTTGCCGCGTTTACCAGCTTTTCAATTTTGTTGAAGTATTCGTTCATGCGTACTGTTACAAAACGCGGGTTTACATAATCCACAGGTTCTTTAAAAAATGAAAACATCGAAGTAAGAACCTGTAAAGGACTTTTTATTTCAAACAAAACCTGCCCGGCGTACTGATCGATTTTAAACCGCTCCGAATAACTCAGCTTTGCCGGAACCGAAGGATCATCCCCGGGATACGGCGTGTTTGATTTAATTTTAGTGAGTTTGCTTATTTCTTCCTGTTCCGGCTCCGCAATATCAATTTTTCTGCCGCCGCGCCTGCTTATGGGGGCGGGTTCGCTTTTTTTAACTTCGACTCGTTCAGTACCTACTTCTCCGCCAAGAAGCTGGGCCATCCGCTTCGCTTCGTTGTGATCGGTAACGCCCAGTTTGTCCCTGACGCGGCTGAGTTCACCAGGCGCGTAAACTGCATTTTCCTTTTTTGCCATAGTTATACCCGTAAGTTAAGTTTTTCTCCCATTCCAAACAGATTTTTAATCTGTATTTGTTCTCCATCGGAATTTACAAGCATTCCGTTGTAGTATCCCAGGGGGACGTTGAATTCCGCGTTTGTAAAAAGCAGTTCCATTACGCTTTTATTCTGCTCCTTTGGGGTGAATGTCAGATCAACCATCCCCTCGACATCCTGAATAACCCAGTTTGCCTCCGCGCCTCCCGGCATTGTGATAAGTACGGGCGGCAGAGGGGTTAATTTTCCATTTACCCATAAAGCGTTTTCGTTGTTTTTGTTTGTCTCCCTTGTTTGATTTTCGGCAATATGGAACCCAAACCGTCTATTTTCTTCGTCAAAACCCGAGGCGCTGCAAACAGTCGTCTGCATTCGGTAGGGGAAAAATCCTTTATAATCGCAAAAAAATCCCGAACAGGCATCCTGTTTCAGGCTGATATGCCGCCCTCCCATAACCATGTCCCCCCGGACAGGGGCAAGCGCTTTGTAGGCGTACATTATCCGCCGTTCCGCGATGCCCAGCGAAACCGCCATTGGGGTAACATCCTGACCGCTTACATTGTACGCGAGATGAACAGTCAGAGGGGGCCGTTTGCGGCTGGCTTCTATATTGATGTCCAGCTTTACAGTGTCCGCGTCAAGCCAACTGTGGATACGGAAAAAAAAGCTTGAAGAACGGCTGTCTACCGAAGCGTTTGAGAGGCTGTAGGGAAGCTGCCAGCCAGAGCCGGGCTTTATCTTTCTGAAAATGAATTTTTCTTCGTTTTTTTTGTCATAGAGCAAGACTTGGGCCATCCGGTACAGTTTTACATTGCAAAAAAGCGCTTCCAGCAGAAAAGAATCGTCCTGGGCGTTGAAACACTGCCATTCCTTTATCCGGCAGTTCTTCGCCCAGCGCGGTATCGGATACCGGAAAGGTTTGTGTATTTCCTGTAAATCGACCTTTTCAAAAGCCCTGTTCCACGTTCCAATAACGGGATTCCCGTCTTCTATAGGCGAAGCGATTGGGGCCAGTATTTCCCTAGTATACATCTGCTTAAATTCTAGCATATTTCAGGCAAATATGCTAATCATGCCGGAATAATACAAGTTTTTCCGGTTTTTGTTGACTTTTTTCAGGTTCTTATTTACACTTAAAGAACCATGAAGGATCAGCGAATGAAAAAAGCTTTACTGTTTTTTATATTTGCCGCAGGCGTGAATTCTTCGGTGTTCCTGTTTTCTGATGAATCGCTGCTTTCAGAATCATGGTTTGCATTGGGTTTTGAATACGGGAATTTATTTGAAGGTTATTCGGAACAGGGAAATAAAGTAGAAACCTATACGGGTTCGCTGGGTATAACTTGGGGCGGTTATCGGTTTTTTAATGAACAAAACATCGGAATGTTTGCACATTCCGTATTTTCTTTTCCGATAGTTGTTTCCGAAAAAACCAACGGCGTAATAACAAGAAGCGATTTCAGCAACTACACCTTTAATTTTCATGTCGGAATGGTTTTGGGCCTGGGATTTAGATATGATATAAACGAAAGACTTAAGTTAAGATATGCCGTAGGTTTAGATTTTTTAATGATTTCATCAATTTATACCGGATATATTCCAGATTATGGGGACGTTAAATATGGAGTGGCGATATATAATTTGGGAATTGGCGGCGATGTCGGAATAAAATTTGATATAAATAAAACTGTTTTTTTAACGGTAGGCAGTCTGTTTACGTTTGATTTTGCCAGATTAAAGTACATGAACACATCATTTTCAGGGAGATCTTTAGGCTGGGTAGATAAATTTTATTTGTTTGGAATAAGGCCGTATATTGCCGTTGGCCTTAATATTATTTGGCGGTAATTTTTTAAGCCTGTGTCCAAAGCCGCAATTCCGCGCGGAATGTTGTTTGGGCGCTTTCTTTTTTGCGCCCTTCAAAAGCGAAAGCCGTGCAATTTTCTCCGCCGTCAATTTGAGCGGACAACAGTTCGACAATTTCGCCGCTGAGAATTTCATTCATGTAATTGATGTCTATGCGCATTTTTTCGGCTTTTTCCAAAAACTGCGGGTCAAGGGCATCTTCTATCCATTGAACGTAGCGGACATTGTTGACGTGTCCGTTATAATCGACATCCGTGTAAAGCGCCTGTCTTTCAGCGGCTTTTTGCAGTCCGCTTCGTTCTGAAAGAGCGGCGGCTCCGCTTGCTTCCGCTACAAGGGCGTTCAGTCCCTCATTTTGGGGCAGGTTATCCATTACGGACTGCGGCCTTAACGGGCGGCGTTTTTCCATATCCACGATTAACCAGGCGCTTCTGCCGGAAACAGCCGCAGTGTCATCCTTGTCCCGTATGTCAAAATCGCGCATGGCGAAAAGTTTTTCCCCGCCGCGAGGCCATGTTCGGACGGTAACGGTTTCGCCGTAATAGGGCCGCCTGTTTATCAAAACTGAAATTCGCGAAAGAATCCACACTTGGCCTGTCCGCGCCATTTCTTCGCGCCCCACTCCCAGATTTTCCGCGTGGCTTATTGCCGCTTCCTGAAAAAACTGAAAAACAGCGTCCAGTGTCAATTTGTCCGATTTATCAATTGCTCCAAACCGCACGGGAAAAGTTTCCTGCCAAATATCGACAATACCCGTTGCTTTTGGATTTGCCGGATTACATATCATGGCACTACAATCTCCGATGCCGCGCTGCCGTCACGCGCATATATGCGGCGAGGATTGTGCGGGTCTACATAACGCTGTCCCCGGTGGAAAAATACATACTGGTATGTGCCTGGCGGCAGAGGAATAATAAGGCTGTAAACGCCCGCCGGACTTTCCCTCAGTTCGTACATAAATGGGTCCCACCCGTTAAAACTACCCGCTACCGTGACCGTTTCGCCGGGCGGTCCTCTGAACGAAAAATTTAAGCCTTCGGGCAGGCCGTTCAGCGGGTTCGGCCTTGAAGGTCTTGGCGGAATAGACAGCACCGACAGGGCCAGCCCTGAAACCTGGTCTCTGCGGGTTTGCGGATTGGAAGGGTCGGTTGTCCACAGGCCGTTGATTACAAGCCTGTATTCCAGGTCTCTTAAATGCTCAGGAACTCTGTACACGTGGAACAGAATTCCGGAATCTTTGTAAGGATCGGGAATTTTCTGCCCCGGAAGAATGACCGGATTCATGGGGTCCTGAGGGACTATAAGCTGCCTGAACCAGTAAATATTTGAGAAATTCTCATGGGCAAAGGCTACCCCAACCCTTCGATTGCTTGAATCAGAGGTAAAGATGACCGAATCGTCCTGGATTACCGGTGCGCCCGGTCTTCGAATGGTTAATAAACGGTTAACCAGTTCGTAAGTTTCCCAGTCATCAGCCCATGAAAAAGAGGCGGAAATAACCAAAAGAACGAATATTAAAATCCTTTTCATACATTCTTTACAATTATCGGTCGATATATAATTATCTTAATATGCCGTCATTGAGCGCTCTCGGCGAATTTAAGTCCTCTTTTAACGACATCGCAAATGAAAGAAATGATGTCATTTCCAAAAACTTGACCTTTGATGATTTTCCCCTCCCAGACACGGAACCAGTTCCTCTTGATCTTCCCGAAGGTGAGTCTTCCGGCGGTCTTTCAGGCTCAGATTCAGGGGCCGGGGATTTCGACTTTAGCGCCTTTTTTAATTCCCTTCCCGGAGAAGCCGGCCCCCCGTCTACTGACGATATTTTTCAGGAAGCGGCTCCCTCTTTGGATGACAACGTGCCTTTGGACGAGACGCCCCCAGAGGAACCGCACGTAGATGACGCTTCGTTTATTAATGATCTTATTTCAGGAATGGACCAAAGTCAAGCCCCGGAAACATCAGAAACGGATCAAGGTCAAGCCCCGGAAACATCAGGAACGGATGATTTTTCAGTTCCTGACGAGCTGTTGTCCGGCCTGTCCGACGAGATGGAATCGGCCCCGCCGGATTCTCAATCCGAAGACTTTGGTGCGGGGGATTTCCCTGCTGAAGATTTAAACGCCGAAGAAGCTCAATCCGGCGGCGATGCGGGCGGTGATTCAGGCGTTGAAGACTCCGGGGCTATAGACATGGGCGGTGAAACCCCGCACGGCGCTGAGGATTTAAGCGGCATAGACATGGGCGGTGAAAGCCCGCATGACGCTGAGGACTTAGGCGGCATAGACTTAGGCGGCGAAAGCCCGCATGACGAAGTTAGCGATGAGCAATTTAATTTACCGGATGCGGATTCTGCGGCTGAAAGCACAGACGATGCCGAAAGCGGCATTGATATGGGCGGCGAAATGCCGGATATCAATACAGGCGGAGAAACGCCGGATTTAGGCGGCGAAGATGCAGGCGGTGATTTTTCTCTGGATGGAATTTTGCCGGAGACAGACTTTTCCGGCGCGGACGCGGCGGGAGTTGATTCCGGTTTTGAAAGTCCGCTTCCCGAAACTGATTTTCCCAGCGCGGATGAACCGCCTCAGGACGATTCCAATTTTGACATTTCTATGCCGGAACCTCAATCTGAACCGGTTGAGGCCGAATCGGCAACAGACGATTCTCCTGTTAATATTGATTTTTCAGGTTTTGGTGATTCAATGCCTGATTCAAGTATTGGCGCGGACAGCGGTGAAATGGATTTCCCGTCCGGCAGTCCGCCTGAAAGCGCGCCTGTAGAACTTGGAGACCTCGGTTCGGATTTTGAATCAGACTCGATTGAATTGAGCGGCGGAGCCGAAGCCCAGGGCGCTCATGGCGGCGAAGATTTCAGCGGCGGAAGTTTTGGCGGTGAAGACTTCGGCAGCGATGATTTTTCACTTCCCGGCCTTGAGGATATATTTGATAAAACAAAAACTGAAACAGCGCCCAAACCTGTACCCAAAAAAAGTTTATTCAAAAAAAAGAAAGAAAAGGCTCAGGAAACACAGGAAGCCGAAGAAGGCACAGATGAAATTTCGCTAAGACAGGAAGATGTTGAAAGAATATTAAAAACTCTTCTCACTTATCCGCTGAATTTGAGAATTGCCTGTGAAGAATTAATTGCCGAACAGGTAATATTACCCCAGCAGTTATCAAAGTTAATCCACTTGCTTGTAAACGGCGCTTCTGTAAAAGAGGCTGCGGCCCTTGTCGAAGAAATTACCGGCAAACCGGTTGTAATACCAAAAAGTTATCAAAAAATGACAGGCGCGGCGTTTGAAGCCGAGCAGTCGAGTTTTGCCTATATCTTTGTGCATAATTTCCTTCCGGTGTTGCGGCTGTTTGCCGTAATTGCGGCATTGCTGTTTTCCATTCTTTATCTTAGCTACAAATTTATTTATACGCCAATAGAGGCCGAATCTATTTACAAACGCGGTTATCAGCGTATTCCTGCCGGGGAATATAACCGCGCGAACGAGTTGTTCCAGGAAGCCTCAAAAAAACACCGCAAGAAAAAATGGTTCTATTTGTACGCCGAGGCTTTCAGAGATCAGCGCCGTTATATGCTTGCAGAAGGGAAATACGACGAACTTTTAAGATACTATCCACGGGATAAAAAAGGCGTTTTGGATTACGCCAATCTTGAAACATATTATTTGATGAATTACGAAAAGGCGAACCAACTCCTGCAAAGGGAGCTTCTTGATTATGCGCCTGACGATTTTGACGGCCTTCTTGCGGCGGGCGATAATTTTCTTGCCTGGGCCGATTCCGATCCTTCAAGATTCTATGACAAATATGAAGACGCGCGTTTTTCATACGCGAGACTGATGGAAAAATACGGCTGGCAGCCGTCTGTTGTAGAACGCATGATGATGTACTTTATCCGCACTGACAACCTGAAAGAAACGCTTTATCTGAGGGCATGGTTTGAAAATAACAGACAGGCAAAACTTTCCGCCTCGTCTCTTGCGGAACTTGGCGGCTACCTTTTGGACAAACAGCTTGAGAAGCCTAAGGGCGTGCCCGATCCCTACATTGAGAGTATAGAGAGCGTACGGGATATGCTTTTACAGGCGGTCGCTCAGGAGCCAACTCTGCCTGAGCCGCATTATCACCTTGCCCGTTATCACCATAACCTTGACAACCCTTATGAGGAGCGGCTGACTCTGGAAAACGCCATCCGCGCGTTTGATTTGGCAAAAACTGAATCTGTACGCCGCCGCCTTTACCGTGTTGATACCCATTACCGTTATGCGAATCTGCTTATAGAAAACCGGGAATTCTTTCCGGCGGAGGAACAGCTTGTCAGGGGTATTGAACTTTACGAGGATTTCCTTTCGAGGAATTTAATTTCAGCTTCTCCACAGCTTGGGCAGTTGTATGCCGTCAAGGGCGATTTAAATTTCTTCACAAAAAAGGGCGAAAGGGAAGACGCTGAGAATGCGCTGAACGATTACCACATTGCCGAAAGATACGGCTATGCGCCGCCTGAAGTTCAGTATAGGATGGGAGCCGCTTATTACCGGCTTGAAGACTGGGGCAATGCCCTTCAGTATCTTTTCAGGGCTTCGGCTGACCTGCCTCTGAACAGGCGTCTGCTCTTTGCGCTTGGTAATGTTAACTATCAGCGCGGTGACTATTTCGCGGCGCAGGGCTATTACAACCGCCTTCTCGATATTCTTGAAAACCAGCGCATCCGCCTGCCTGTGCTTATGCCCAACGACAACCAGCAGTTTCTTGATTTGGGAGAACGCCTGATGATGGCGCGAAATAACGCCGGGGTTGTTTACGAAGCCCTTGCCAATCAGACCGGAAACCGCGAATACCGTTCCAGAGCTATGGCCCTGTATTCTGAATCCGCGCGCGCATGGGATTCTATTACCCGTAACCCTCAAACTATGATGCGAATGCAAATTCCCAACATACCGGGCGCTCCCGGAGTCAACTTGGGCTACCTAAACGCTAATAACGCTCTGCGGGCAGCCGCCGATTACACCCCGCAGGTTTTCCCCAGAATAGACTGGGACGTTCTTGAGCCCTCCCGCTGGGAAGAATTGGCTCAAGGTGGCGACCTTCAATAAAAAATTATTTTATTGACTGCCTGAAACTGGTATGGTATAATTAAATCTGCCAGTTTGGCAGTCGGATTTCTAAAATCTGACGATTTCTTACCTTTTGGATAAAGCTATGCAGTATTTTGATACTCACGCCCATTTGGGGCTTATAGTTGATGACCCCATTGAGCAGCTTATAGTTATACAGGAAGCCCGCCAGGCTTCCGTTAGCCGTATTGTCTCGATTTGCAACAGCCTTCATGATTTTGGACAGGTTTATGAAAACCTGAAATCCGCGTCGAATGTTTACCATGCCGTAGGGGTCAGCCCCTCCGAAGTGCAGAACCCTGGCAAAGACTGGCTTGGGCATATTGAGCAAGCCGTTCAGTATCCCCGTGTAGTCGCCATTGGAGAGATCGGCTTGGATTATTATAGAAAATTCGGGGATAAGAAATCTCAGATTGAGCTTTTTATTACTCAGTTGGATATGGCGAACAAACTCAATCTGCCTGTTATTATTCACAACCGCGACGCAGGCCACGACGTGCTGGATATTCTCCGCGACCGTCTGCCTTCAAGGGGCGGGGTACTTCACTGCTATTCCGAAGACGGCGCGTACGCGGAAAAAGCGCTGGAACTCAACCTGTACTTTTCCTTTGCCGGAAACCTTACATACAAGAACGCGAAGAATCTGCATGAGACGCTTGGGGTTCTTCCCGTTGACCGTATTTTGATAGAATCGGAAAGCCCGTTCATGGTTCCCGCTGATTATCGCGGCAAAAGAAATATGCCGAAGTATCTGCCCATAACCGCGCGTTTTATGGCGGATATGCTTGATATGGACGAAGAGGCTCTTGCCGCTCAGCTTTGGGAAAACGCGAATAAATTTTTCGGCTTGCCGAATGAATAGCGCGTACGAAGCTTAATGTCTCTCTATCGTCCGGTAAAAATCGGGTCTCTTGAACTTGAGGGGAATCTCTTTCTCGCGCCTGTGGCAGGTTACACCGACCGCGCTTTTCGCTCACTTTGCGCCGAAGACGGAGCGTGCTTTTCATTTACCGAGCTTGTCTCCGCCGAAGCGTTGTACCGTAATTTTGCAAGATACGGCTTGGGCGGCGAAACCAGTTCCGTCCCTGCCGCCAATTTGGTTCGGCGCGGAGAGAGTGAAAAACGCTACGCAGTACAGTTATTCGGCGCGGAAAGCGAATCGATCTACAAGGTGGCTTTGCTTCTTGCTCCCCTGCGCCCCGATGCGCTGGATATTAACGCAGGCTGTCCCGTTCCAAAGGTTGTAAAAAACGGCGCAGGTTCCGCGCTTATGAAAAATCCGGCTAATCTTGGAAAAATAGTTGAAGCCGCCGTACGCGCTTCACGCGAAAGTTTAGGCTCTGTCCCTGTTACGGTTAAAATTCGTTCAGGCTGGGACAGTAAGTCCATCAACTACACCGAATGTGCGCGAATTGCGGTTGAGGCAGGAGCGGCGATGGTAAGCCTTCATCCGCGCACACGCGCCCAAAACTACGGCGGAAAAAGCGACTGGTCTCATATCGCGGATTTGGTTTCCCGTCTGCCTGTCCCCGTTACAGGTTCAGGCGACCTTTACACGCCTGAGGACGCGCGTCTTATGTTGAAAGAAACCGGCTGTTCGGCAATTATGTTCGCAAGGGGCGCGATGGGCAACCCGTTCATTTTTTCCGCAACACGCTCCCTGCTGGAAACAGGCGCTTGGGAGCCGGCTCCGTTTTCCGCGCGAATAGCCGCTGCCCTGCGCCACCTTGAAATGCT
>JGI24698J34947_10000082_pt1 | contig 31148 bp, 27 predicted proteins | sample TergutMp193P3_FD_34947 | JGI IMG/M metagenome (IMG submission 34947) | reverse complement strand
AACGGCGGCATCCTGCAGTGAGTAGTCGGAATGAACGTGGAGATGGACAAATTCGGTCATTTAGGGAATTTTAACAGGAAAAGGAAGTTTGGGGAAGGGAGTAAAAAATACTGCCAAAGTATCAGGAGGATAAAAGCCCAAAAGACTTTAAAAATCGTCAATTAGCTTACGGCGCATAACTTTCCGGCATAAGCACCACCTGCACAGGGCCCGATGCAAGCATATCGCGGCAAAGCGCCTGCACGTCTTCTACACGAACGGCTCTTATGGCATTCGGGCGAAGGTTAAGCCTGTTAAGCGGCGTATTGTAAAGTGCCGCCGAATTTGCGTAACTCTGGGCTATTAGCAGATTTCTCTGAATGGAGTTTTCGTATTCCATCAAAACCGCTTCCTTTGCATTGTTGAAAATGTCTTCATTAATAGGCTGCCTTGCAATTTCCGTTATGCGCTGTTGAACCGCGGCAATCAGTTCGTCGGCGCGGGCCGGATCGCATTGAAAAACCGCGATTAACGTACATTCACCTGCCGGTATCACGTTGACGGAAGCGCCGGCGGAAATTGAATACACGCCTCCAAGATTTTCGCGAATTTCATTTGTGAGCAGTATATCCATGTATTCCGATAAAACAGCCGCCGCCATGTTTTTCTGTTCGTCAAAAGCGTCAGGCCCTTTTGCGAACCAGCTTAGATAGACTATGCTCTTCTCATCCTGCCCTTTGCGAATTGTCCTTCTGCCTTCGGCGGGGCGGCTTATTCCCGGATCGATCCACATATTCATTGATGAAGCGTTTGGTATGGAAGAGAGATAGACAGCCGAAAGATCGCGCGCTTCATCCATATTGATATTTCCGGTAAAAACAAAAGTGTAATCGGCTGGATTTATGCATTGATTTAAAAAAGCCCGCGCCTGTTCCAGAGAAACTCTGTCCATGTCTTCAAGTTCCAGCGGCTTAAAGAGCGGATGGTTATTATAAATTATCCTGCTCAATTCGCGCGAAAAAACTTTCTGCGGGTCTTGCTCCTGATGAACGAGGAGCGTTTTGTACTGGTCAATCATCGCGGCGACGGCTCTTTCATCCAGTCTCGGCTCCGTAAAGAAAATGTGCAGCATTTCAAAGAGCGTCCTTAAATCCTGAGTTGTTGACGAACCCTGAAATCCCCGGTAAAAATTTGAAGCCCAGAACGAAGCTGAAACCTGTTTTCCCGCAAGTTTATTGACAAGCTCCGTGCGCGAATACGGCCCAAGACCGGATACATTGATCATTTCGGAAAGCAGATTAGCCGAAACAATTGAGTCTACAGGCGCGTTGGCCGTTCCTCCTTTCGCTATCGCGTACATTACGATTTCGTTGTTTCTGTTCGCCGTCTCTTTTAAAATGACCTTCGTTCCGTTGGATAAAGTAAGAATAAACGCGCCTGTTTCAGCGTCAACGCTTTCGGATACAATAGAACCTGCATGGGGAATCCTGTTCATTAATTCACCGGAAACCGCTTCGTCTTTTCTTGGCGTAACCGCCGTGTTCCGCATCTCCGTAAAAACCGCTCTTATCCGTTCTTTAGAGGGAAGATTTTCCGTCTCGGCCTCAGGAGCCAGCAAAAAGACAATGCAGTCGTTAGCCGCAAAATAATTTTTCGCCGCCTGCGCGATTTCCCTTAAACCGATAAGCGGAAGCAGTGAGTTAACGGCGTTTACTTCCCATTCGATGTCCGCCATATCTTCGCCGTACAGAAAATGCCTTGTAAATTCCCTGATAAATGCGCGCGATTCACGCCTGTTCTTTTCAGATAACTGCTTTTCCATGTACGAAACAAGCCTTAACTTCGCGCGTTCAAGCTCGCTTTCCGTAAACCCAAAGCGGCGCATGGATTCTTTTTCCAAAAGCAGTTCTCTAAGCGCGTCTTCGGCGCTTCCTGTTTTTGGCTGGGTTCCCATTATATAAAAACTGGAATTGTCCGACCAGCGCCAGATACCCCCCCAATACTCAGCCGCCGATGCCTGCGGATCGGAAGCCGTTTCCTCAAAACGCGATGAAAGCATATCGTCAATCAAGTAATCAATTACGGACTCGCGATAATAGGCAAGGGTTCCCCTGGGCGCGTTTTGCCTCTGTTTGTAATAGATCATAAACTCCGAAGAAGTAATCTCAGGATCGGTGATAATTTCAACGCGGAAATTTCCGTTTACAGGCCGGGGCAGTTCGTGACGGGGACGATTTACAGGCCGAGGCGCGGACGGCATATTGAAATGACGCGAAAGCTCCGCCTCAAGAGCCCTGCCATTAAAATCGCCGACAAAAACGAGGGCCATGTTATCGCTTGTGTACCACCTGTCATAAAAGCCCCTTACCTTTTCAGACGTCGCGTTTTCGATTAAATGCGCAAGCCCAATGGGCTCACGATCCGCGTAAGCGGAACCGGAAAAAAGTATGGGAAGCATTATTTTTCGCGCCCTGTCCGTTGCGCCTAACCTTGTGCGCAGTTCCTCAAGGACAACGCGGCCTTCGCTTGTTACATCTTCTGGAAGAAAACTTACCGCGTAAGTCCAGTCGTCAAGAATGGCAAGCGCCCTGTCCGGTATCCGTTTTATGCCGTTAGTATTTTCTACAGGAACGTCAAAGTGATAAACCGTCTCGTCGTAAGAAGTGTAAGCGTTCGCGTCCGCTCCAAAACGCATTCCAAGCGAACGTAAATATTCGATAAGTTCAAGTTTAGGAAAACGCGCCGTATCGTTAAAGGCAAGATGCTCCACGAAATGCGCAAAACCTCTCTCGTCGTCCATTTCAAGGACAGAACCCGCGTTTACAACAAGCGCAAGATGGGCGCGGTTTTCAGGCAGGGAGTTTTCAAGGATATAATAACGCAGTCCGTTTGGAAGGGTTCCGGTTAACGCCCTGCTTGTAAAGGGGACTTTGTCGGAAGCTTTGCCAAGCCCCGCGAAATTGGCGGAGGAAACGGTAGCGCATGTCATGACCAGCGCGGCTAGTAATATAACGCCGGTAATCCAGGGGATTAATTTTTTTTTCGTGTTGAGGGGTTTAATACCTTCTGCACGCTCCAGCGTGCGAGCTTTAGGGCGGGGTTGTTGATTTACTGCTTTTGCCTTCATTATTGTATTATATATTTAATACGCCTGAATGTCACGTGGTAAAATCAGCGTCCATATCTTGCGGCGGTAATATCATCTACTTCGGCCATTTGGAAATTCAACATTTCCTTCCGGTATTCTTTCTTCTGTTTTTCTTTAAGTTTTTCTATCGCCTGTAGGTCTTTGGACGCTTCCAGATACAGCGCGCGTTTTTCCTCAACCGTAAGTTCCGCCTGTGCCGCCTGTTCTGTAAGACGCTGCGCCTGTTGATCAAGCCTTATAATATAATTGTCCCACGATGACATTTCAAGCGGATTGGCAAATCTATGAGAGGCGGCGTTATGCCGTTTTACGGCGGTTTCCTTGATCTCATTTTCAATTATGTTTAGGGCGCTGATTGCCTGACCGAGGGCGAGCTTGCATTCATCTTCCCTGAACTTCCTTAATTGCAGGACTTTTTCCAAATTAAACTTAAACCTTTTCATTGGGAATTATCCAAAGACATTCGCGCCCGGCAAAGAGGAGAACAATGAGGCGACGCTGTTTAGCGCTTGCGCGTCTTCAACATGGGAAGTCTTTTTCTCTTCATTAGGAACTTTTGCTTTTCGCGAAACGCGCCCCGCCGTAGACGCAAGTTTTTCGTTGTCATCTGTCATTTCCTCAAGCGGAATGTCAATGCCTGATATTTCCGACATAATGACAAGCGTTTCTTCCAGAGATGACGGCTCGTCAATATCCTGAATAAGAAAATCCTCAATGGGGCCGTGTTTTGCTATGGCTTCGTCAATCTCTGGATTTGAACCCTGATGATAAGCGCCAACATTGATCAGGTCTTCCGCCCTTGCGTAAGATGCCATGTTCCTGCGGATAACGGAAGCCGCCTTTTTGCTGTAATTACCCGATACCGCAGGCGCAAGACGAGAAATGCTTTGAAGCACGTCAATAGCCGGGTAATGATAAGCCTCGGCAAGGTTCCTTGAAAGAACAATGTGCCCGTCCAGTATGCCGCGGACTGTATCGGCGACAGGTTCGTCCATATCGTCGCCGTCTACAAGTATTGTGTAAAAGCCCGTGATGCTTCCTTTGTCGGAAGTGCCGGACCTTTCAAGAAGTTTCGGCATCGAATCGAACATACTCGGAGGATAGCCCCTTTGCGCCGGAGGCTCGCCGGAGGCAAGCCCGATTTCCCTCATGGCGCGGGCAAAGCGCGTAACAGAATCGAACAGCAGCATTACATCCTGCCCTTGATCGCGAAAATATTCGGCTACGGCGGTCGCAACATAAGCGCCGCGAAGACGCGCAAGAGGCGGTGAATTGGAAGGAGTTACTATTAACACACTGCGTTTAAGCCCTTCGGCTCCCAAATCGTTTTCGATAAAGTCATTTACTTCCCGTCCGCGCTCTCCTATAAGAGCCACAACATTGACATCCGCGCTTGTGTTGCGCGCGATCATTCCGAGCAGGGTTGACTTGCCTACTCCCGAACCCGCGAAAATGCCGAGGCGCTGTCCCTTGCCGACGGCAAGAAGACCGTCAATGGCCCTTACGCCCGTCGTTATGCGCTCAGTCACGCGCCGTCTTGTCAACGGATCGGGCGGACTTGCAAGCGCGGGATATGTGCATGGGGAAGAAATATCTCCCTTGCCGTCGATTGGGTTTCCAAGCGCGTCAATCACCCTGCCTAAAAGTTTTTCAGATACGGACACTTCAAGGCGGGAGCCGAGAGCGACGACTCTGTCGCCTACTTCAATTCCCTCGGTTTCCTCGTAGGCCATAAGCTGAACAATTTCATCCCTTAACCCGACAACTTCGGCTCTTATCTGCCCCCTTCCTTTGGGAGCGATAATTCTGCAAATCTCGCCGATGATTGCCTGCGGCCCGCGGCTTTCTATCAATAAACCCTGTACCTTTGAAACTTTTCCGATGCATTTTATCGGATCGGTGCGTTCGGCTGAGACAAGATATTTTTCAAAAGTTAATGTTTCCATGAAGCCCCTCCCTCTTCATGCTTATGTTATGACCATTTTTTTATCTGTGTCTCTTCTGCCCTTTGTACCCATAGTCGCTAGGGCCGCAAGAGCGGCGGAAGCTGTCAGCGCGGCGTTTGCCGCAGGCGAAGGTTCTTCTTCCGCGGCAGCCGAACCAGAAGCGGCATTTATCAAAGACGAACTGGCCGCAAGATCGGCGTTAAGATTTGCCGTTTTTACCACAGGAGGCGGCGTATTATCTTTTACGTTCGCCCTCATGGGAGAAATTTCGAGTATCTTGTTTTCCAGTTCCGCAAGCTGGCTGGAAATACGCGCGTCTATCTCGCCAAAGTCGGTCTCAATTATACAGCCGCCTGAATCTACGGAACTATCTTCCACCACCTGGATAGACTTTACCCCTTCCATTTGCTGAATAAATTCCTGCTTATGTTCCGTAGCAAGCTTCAAATCGGCCATATTAACTCTGATAATGATAGTTCCTTTCGCCTTTACTTTTCTTAAAGCCTGAATCACATTCGATATAATAATGTCGCGCTGATTTTCAGAAATTACCTTGATAACCTTACGTGAAATAAGCAGTACAAGATCGACTATTTCCTTCTCCGTTTCATTGAGTATTTCTCCTCTCTTGTCCTGGGCGCGTTCAAGCACAGTCTGAGTTCTTTCGATAAGCCGTTCCACTTCCGCCTTTCCTTCGGCAAATCCTGATTCGCGTCCTTCTTCCTTTCCCTTTTCTTTCGCCTCTCTGCGCTCGGCTTCCATAGATTGTCTTATACCGCTTTCAACTTCTCCCGCTTTAGACCGGGCGGCTGCGATTATGCGTTCGGCTTCTTCTTCCGCCTGCTGTTTTATCACCTGAGATTCGTCAGTTTGTCTTTTAACTTCCGCAAAGGCCGCCTTCTGCGCGTCCTGAACAATGCTTTCAGCTTCCGCCTTAGCCGACGCGGTCATTCTTTCCTTTTCTTCTTCCCATTGAGCCTTGAACATCTCGGCCTCGCGGCGAAGATCATCCGCCGTAGGGCCTGTGTATTCTTCAACATCTTCCACAGCTTCGGCAACTTCTTCCACAGGAGCGAAATGCGCAAGTTCAGTATAAGAGGTAGGAGCTTCAATCATCACTTTTTCAGAAAGCGCTACCAATTCACTCGGTCTGAAAACAGCCTTCAACATAAAATAACCTATCCTCCATAATTATGATATGGCGGTTTACGATGCCTGACCACTTATCAAGTGGTCAGGTGTCGTAAACCGCTCCGATAAGCGACGTTTCAATGTCGCTTATCGGTACGGTATCTGCCGTTTTAATGGCAGATACCGTGTTGCTATACGACTAACTCGTCTTCTCCGGCGCGCGCGACAACGATTTCGCCCGTATCCTCCAAGTGGCGGATAATGGATACAATCTTTTGCTGGGCTTCTTCTACGTCCTTCAAACGCACCGGTCCCATATACTCCATATCTTCCTTGAGCATACTCGCGGCGCGTTTGGACATATTCTTGAAAATCTTGTCCTGCACTTCCGAGTCAACAGATTTAAGCGCTTTCGCGAGCTCCTGCGAGTCCACTTCGCGCATAACCTTCTGAATGGCGCGGTCGTCGAGCATAACGATGTCTTCGAACACGAACATTCTTTTCTTGATCTCTTCCGCAAGTTCCGGGTCTTCGTCTTCGAGAGCCTCGATGATCTGCTTTTCAGAGGCGCGGTCAACAAGGTTGAGGATTTCAACAATGCTTTCAACGCCGCCTGCCGCGGTGTAGTCTTCGCTTGACAGCGAGGAAAGTTTCTTTTCAAGGACGCGCTCAACTTCGCGCAAAACTTCAGGGCTTGTTCTATCCATTGTCGCGATGCGCCGCGCTACGTCGCTTTGCACCTCATGCGGCAAATTTTGCAGAATAATCGAAGCCTTATTCGGCTCCAAATAGGCAAGGATCAACGCGATTGTTTGAGGATGTTCCTGCTGGATAAAGTTTAAAAGATGCGCAGGGTCAGTTCTGCGGATAAAGTCGAAGGGGCGCACCTGAAGGCTTGATGTAAGACGGTTGATGATGTCGATAGCCTTTTGGCTTCCCAAAGATTTTTCCAAAAGCTCCCTTGCGTAGTCGATACCGCCCGTGGAGATGAACTGGTTCGCCATCATCAGTTCCTGGAATTCCTGCAAGATGGCGTCCTTCTGCTCGGAATCTATCGTCTCTAAACGCGCTATTTCAAAAGTCAGCGTTTCAATTTCATCTTCACGCAGATATTTGAATATTTCCGCAGAAATTTCCGAACCGATTGTTACAAGGAAGATAGCCGCCTTTTGGCGTCCGGTATATTCTTTTGCACCTTTCTTTTTGCTGCCGCCGCCTACGACGGCTCCGGGGGTTAATGGTGACTTTGCCATATTCTATTCCTCCAACAGCCATGTTCTGATGAGCTGGGCGGCATCCTCAGGATGCTCCTTTGCCATGTTGATGGCGCTTTCCATCAACTCCATCCTTGTGCGTTCTTCCAGAGAAATGGACACGTCCATTCCATCCTGTTCCGCCTCGGCCATTGCGCTCTCACGCAGCATCTGTTCGCGGCGCGCCCTCTCTTCTTCGGCAAGACGCCTGCGCCTCTCCATCTCGCGGGAGATCATCCTGAATAATATAAGGCCAAACAACAGTAATGTCAAACCGGAAATGAAAACTATAACCGTTGTTTGTATCTGTTTTTTCCTGAAATAATCCGCGTCCTCAAGCCTGAATTCCTCGGTACGGTCAAAGGGAATGTTTGTCACCGTAACAGAATCGCCCCTGGCTGAGTTATAACCGACAGCGCCTTGGACCAACGCTTCGGTACGGCGCAGCACTTCTTCGGAAATGGGCGTATATTCCCGTTCTATTTTACCGTTAGTAATAACAGGGTTGCCATTTTCATCGAATTTCCATTCCCATACACCGTCAATGTTTACAGAAATAGTTAAACGGTCAATCTGCGGGCTTTTTTCTTCCTGCGTTGATCTCTGGTTAATTTCTTCGTTATGGGTATCTTGTTCCTGCGTCATCCGTCCGTAAAGATTGCTCATGTCCCTGAAAACCGGCATAACATTCTCCTCTACGCCGGGGGGGCCTTCGGGGTTCATGCCTGTTCCTTCCCATTTGGTGTCAGAGGTACTTCTTGCGCGGGTAATAGACAGAACCCTCTCCGAGTCGTCATAGGGAAGGCCTGGCGTCTGCGCCTTGACAGTGATCGGAAAAAATTCATCGGTGTCAACTGTCTTCTTGGACATATCCATATCAATTTTTATATTAAGATCCCTTACGCGATTGGGAGAGAAAGTAGTCTGAAGAGCGGCTAGTACTTTAGCCCGGTAGTGCTCTTCATCCTTCTTGATCATTTTTTGTTCACGTTCGATAAGAACAAGCCTATCAAAGTCTCTCATGCCTTCAAAGTCGTTAAGCAAAAGACCGTTATTGTCGGTAATCGCGATATTTTCATCCAAAAGCCCCTCAACCGCGAATTTAAGGAGTTTTTGAATACCTTCAACTTGTTTGCGGTTTGAGGGCTCGGAAAGCCTGCTGCCGGGTTTGGGAGTAATGACTACACTGGCTCTTACCGGATTCTGATCCGGAGCGAAAAGTTCCCTTTTAGGCCAAACAATGGTAACACGAGCGTCGTCAACGTCGTCAATAGCTTTGATGTGTTCGGTGATCATCCGCGTCTGAGCGCGCTGAAAATTGACATTCCTTTCAAAGTCGGTTATTGTCCACCGTTCCCTGTCGAATATATCCCAGGGATTAATTCCTGACGGGATTAAATCTTCCCTGATAAGAATTGTCCTCATGCGCTTCGCTGTCATTTCGTCACTAACCTGCACCAGACCGTTCGCGGTAACAGTGGCTCTGATGTCCTCTTCATTGATGCGCGTTAATATCCTGTCCAGCACGGCTTCGTCCCTGATTGGAGCGTCAAGCACCGAAATCATTACAGGTGTTGACGAAACCTTCAAGAGCGCAATAACTCCGCCTACTACGACAACGGCAACCACAGTGATAATGACCCGCTGCTGCATTGACCACCCTGCCCACAGAGCGGTAATCTTGGTCATTAATTTTTTAAAAAACTCGTTCATGTCCCCTCCCCTAAAATATTGGCTATCTTGTATTTATTAAATCTCTCCAGCCCTGCACCAGCCTGCTCATAATATTTCGAGTAATGCCAAGCGCCATGTTTGCTTCAGCCTGAGCCATGGTTATATCGTGAATATCAACCGAATTAGGATTGATAATCGCTTCCTTTTCCATCTCGTTTACGCGCATCTGCGCGCCTGATACTTTATCCAGCGCGTTAAGCATCGCGTGTTCAAAAGTGTCCGCTCTTGTAATGCCGCCCGCGCCTATTTTTTCCTCAAGCGCGATAATATTGCGCCCGCTGCCTAAATAAGGACTGTCCGGCGGCAGCATGTGATTCTGATGAGTGCGAACCATTTCCGCCGCGTAATTTCTTGCCGCAGCTTGTGGAATATACGCCTCGTTGTTAAAAATTTTCATTTTTCCCTCCCTTTAACTTTTTTATCTGCTGGTGCCTATGTCCAAAGCACGTTGGAACATAGACTTCGCCCCTTCGATAATCGCGGCATTCGCCTCATAAGACCTTGACGCGGAAATCATATCAACCATTTCGGTAACGACGTCAACATTCGGCATCGCCACATAACCTTCCCTCGGCCCTGTTAAAATCGCGTCCGGGTGAGTCGGGTTGTACTCATAACGCGGCGGAGTGTCGTCTTTTTGGATTTCAACAACCCTCACCCCTTTACCCACTCCGTTATCCATAGAGTCAGGAAGGAAAGGAGACCTCCAGTAGGGGCCTTCCGCGACCGGACGCAGAATGACGCGGCTACGCCTGAAAGGACCGCCTTCGGTCGTCCGCGTCGTGTTGACATTGGCCATGTTATCCGCAATTACGTCCAGCCTGGCCCTGTTGGCGCTTAAACCCGTCGCCGCAACGTTAATCGAATTGAAAATCCCCATTTAAATTAACCCCTTAATACCTGATTAACCTGGCTGAACTCAAAAGCCGCCGCCTGCGCGAAAAGCGTGTATCTCATCTGGTTTTGCGTGGCAAGTATGAATTCTTTTTCCGGGTCAACATTGTTTCCGTTGTTGTTGTATGTGCTCGTATAGTCCAAAACACGGCGTATCTGCACATCCCTGTAGTCCCTCGGCTTCCAGTTTGGTATATGGTTGGGATGAGTCAAAGTCAGTTCCAGAGCCGGTTTATTCCTTTCCGATTCAAGCGCCCTTTTCAGTTCGCTTTCAAAATTAACATCCGATCTCTTCCAGTTTGGAACGTCGGCGTTGGTTAGATTGTTGGCTATCACTGTGCCGCGAACCGTGCTTACATCCATAGCCCGGTGCAGCAAATCCATAGTTTTTGCAAAAGTATTCATAAAAATTTCCCTCCTATCCTAACATCGGCAAATGCCGGACGCCCCTTTATAGAATATAACGGCCAAGGTCCTGATCCTTTACAATGTCCGCCAGCTTCTCATTCACATAATCTACGGTAACGTCGATATTCGCCGGGGCAATATCGGACGCTTCAAACGAAAGCTCCTCCAGCAGGGTCTCCATTATTGTGTGAAGGCGGCGCGCCCCGATATTTTCCAGTTTCGAGTTTACCTCCGCGGCAAGAACGGCAAGGTGTTCAATAGCCTCAGACGTAAAGTTGAGCTTTATTTCTTCTGTCGCCAAAAGCTCGGTATACTGCCTGATAAGCGCGTTTTTAGGCTCCGTAAGGATACGCAAGAAATCGTCCTTGCCAAGTGAATCCAATTCCACCCTCAGCGGAAACCGGCCCTGCAATTCTGGAATTAAATCCGAAGGCTTGCTGACATTGAAAGCGCCTGCCGCGATAAAAAGTATATGGTCTGTATTTACAGGCCCCCACTTTGTGTTGACGGTTGCGCCTTCAACAATGGGAAGGATGTCCCTCTGAACGCCTTCACGGGAAACATCGGGGCCCCCTCCTCCCCTCTCGCCCTTCACCGCTATTTTATCAATCTCATCGATGAAAATTATTCCTGTTTCTTCCACGCGCTGGCGGGCTTCGTCGCTTACCCTGTCGCGGTCTACAAGTTTTTCCGCTTCCTCGGCTTTAAGTATTTCCTTCGCGCGCGCGATTGTAACAACTCTTTTCTTTTTTCCGCCCCCGAAGAAACCCGCAATTCCAGAAAGGCTTGATTCAAGGTCTTCCATGCTTGAACCCATCATTTCGATAGACGGAAACTGCGGATTTTGGCTTACCATCAGTTCTACGGTTCTGTCTTCAAGTTTTCCCTCGCGAAGCATTACGCGCAATTTTTCCCTTGTCGCGCTGAACTTGTTATCATCGCCGTCTTTAATGTCTTCCGCATGAGGCTCCGCCGTAATGTTTTCTTCTTCAATAACGTCCGCGTTCTTTTCATCCGCCTGAGTTTCACCTTCGGCCTTTTTGTTAAAAATTGGAATTCCAAGCTGCAATGTCGTCGCGATGATACTGCCGTTTGAATTCTCTGGATTAATAGAAAAAGCGCCCATCGGCCTTACAACCGGACCGGGTCTTGTTTTTTTCTCTTTTTGTTTTCTCGCGTTTGTGGGGAGCAATAAATCGAGCAGGGCTTCCTCGGCGCGTTTTTCCGTTTCCTGCGTAACAGATTCCTGCATCTCCTGTTTTACCATTTGAAAACCTGCCGCCATAAGATCGCGCACCATTGACTCCACGTCCCTCCCCACATAGCCTACTTCGGTATATTTTGTAGCCTCTACTTTTATAAAAGGAGAACCCGCAAGTTTGGCAAGACGGCGCGCAATTTCGGTTTTCCCTACGCCCGTAGGCCCTATCATGAGAATGTTTTTGGGCGCAATATCATCGCGCAGTTCTGGATCAAGTTTCAGCCGCCTGATACGGTTTCGAAGCGCCACGGCGACCGCGCGTTTTGCCTTTTTCTGACCGACAATATATTTGTCCAGTTCCGCGACAATTTCCCTGGGGGTGAGCTTGTTCAATTTTTCATTCTTTTGGCTGTTATCGTCCATCATAACCTCTATTTTGCGCGGCTGTATAGCCGCACTGTATAATCAAAGATGAAATTTTCATCATAGTTCCTCTAATGTTATTTGCATGTTGGTATATATGCAGATGTTACCTGCAATTTTCAGGCTTCTTTCCGCTATTTCCGCCGCAGAAAAATTACTGCCTTCAAGATACGCAAGGGCGGCGGCATATGCGTAGTTTCCGCCTGACCCGATTGCAAGCGCGTTATCCGCCGGCTCAATCACGTCTCCTGTCCCGGATATTAACAGGGTTTTGGAGGCATCCGCAACAAGAAGAAGCGCTTCAAGCCGCCTTAAAGTGCGATCCATGCGCCAGTCTTTTGCCAATTCAACGGCGGCTCTGGCAAGATCGCCTGAATATTCCTTTAACTTTCCCTCAAAGCGATCAAAGAGAGTGAAGGCGTCCGCTGTAGCGCCGGCAAAGCCGCAAAGCACCTTTCCGTCGTTAAGGCGGCGCACTTTGCGGGCGTTATTTTTCATAACGGTATCCCCCATTGTTACCTGTCCGTCTCCCGCCATCGCGACTTTTCCGTCTTTTCGCACCGCGATTACGGTAGTGCTTCTAATTTTCTCTTCCATTTCCAAACCCTCTTTTATTTTTTACCGCCTTGCCATGCATATGGCCGCCATGCGGATGGCTGGCGGCATAGACCTTCTTCATGTTTTCAATATTTATATGGGTGTAACGCTGCGTGGTCGAAAGGCTTGAATGTCCAAGCATCTCCTGAACCACACGCACGTCGCAGCCTGAGTTCACCAAATGGGTAGCGAAACTGTGGCGCAGAGAATGGGGATGAATGTTTTTACCAAGCCCGGAATGCTGCGCATAACGGGAGATGATCCAGCGTACCCCTGGAACTGAAATAGGCTGCCCCTTCCTGTTAATAAAAAGAGCGCCCTTTTTTCCGTCAATGCCGGCCATTCTCAGCCGCGCCGCGCGCTGGGGGAGGTATTCGACAATAGCCTCTTTCGCTTCGTCCGAAAAAAACACATAACGCTGTTTGCCGCCTTTTCCTGTAATCCGCGCTTCGTCCAGCGCTCTTGAAATATTTGCCATTGAAAGGGAAACCGCTTCCGATATGCGAAGGCCGGCTGAATACATGGTTAAAATCAGAGCCTTGTCCCTTTCCGGCCAAAGAATACCGGCGGTTTCAGGCAGCGCGGCGAAATCAGCCATTTCATTTTCCCATAAAACCGAAGGCAGCTTCACAGGCGTTTTTACATTCCGCAGCGAAGAACAGGGATTGTCCTCTCTCTTGTTAAAACGCACCATCCAGCGGTAAAAGCCGCGTATCGAAGAAAGGCAGCGGTTTACGCTTGTCGCGGCCATGCTCTCAGCGGATAAATCCGCGATAAAACTCTGCACTTCGTAGGCAGCGGCCTTCTCAGGCACAAATCCGCGGTTGGCGCAATAATTCACATAACGCATAAGATCATTGCTGTAAGCCTCGACAGTCCTGCGCGAACATCCCTTTACGGATTCAAGGTAAGAAAGATATTCCCGCACTGCCGGCTGAGAATTGCTGTTTTTTTCAAATCCGTTTTCTGTCACTCTGCCATTTCTCCTAACTCATCTCCCTCTTTTCATGACGCGCCTTATAGCGCCGCGCCTTGCAATTTATTCATCCGTGCCGCTTGACGCGGCGTTCTCTTGGGCGTCCTCGGCGTCTTCGGCGCTGTGCAGATAATCACAATCGGGATTTATGCACACTTTATGCGCACCGTTTTTCTTGTCGTATTTTTCCACCAAAAAGAATCCGCACTTTGGGCAGTCCTGTTTTATCGGCTTGAAGTGGCTGATAAAGTCGCACTCTGGATAATTTGTGCATCCGTAAAATTCCTTGCCCCTGCCTTTGGTTTTCCTGGCGACCACATCGCCTGAACATTTCGGACATTTCGCGAGCGGTATTGACTTCGTATTTCTACATTCCGGGAATCCCGAACAGGCAAGGAAAAATCCAAAACGCCCGAGTTTTTTCATCAGCGGCTTTCCGCATTTTTCGCAGGTGAACTCGGTCATTTCATCCAAAGTTCCCTTAAAAGATTCTATCGTCTTGCTTACTTCATCCACCGTGTTTTTAAACGGATCCCAAAACTCCCTTATCATATCCGGCCAACTGACCTGACTTTCTTCTACTTTATCAAGTTTGGTCTCCATTGAGGCCGTAAAATCCGCGTCAACATACAGCGGAAAATGCTCCACCAGTACGTCGTTTATCAATTTGCCCAAAACTGTAGGAACCAGTTGTTTATTTGAGCGCGTAACATAGTAGCGATCCAGCAATGTCGAAATGATAGACGCATAGGTTGAAGGCCGCCCGATGCCTTTTTCTTCCAGAGTACGCACAATCGAAGCGTCCGAATAACGCGCCGGCCCCTGTGTAAAGTGCTGTTCGCTTCTGAATTTCTCAACCTTTACTTTATCGCCTGTCTTTAACGACGGGCAGGAACCCGCGTTTTCATCTTTGGAAGAAAGAAGCTTTAAACACGCGTAAAAACCTTTTTCCAGAAGCTTTGTTCCGCTGACGCGGAAAAGGCCTTCATCTTCTCCGGCGGTTACTTTTATATCCACGCTGACGGTTCTGCTTTTCGCGTTATTCATCTGGCTTGAAACAAAACGTTCCCAAATAATTGAATAAAGACGAAACTGATCCTTTGTCATGTGCTCTTTAATTGAATCGGGCGTGTATTCGGTATATGTGGGCCTTACGGCTTCATGCGCGTCCTGCGCGTTTTTGCCTACCGTGTATTCAACCGCCTTTTCCGGCATATCTTTCGGATAATTTTTTGAAAGCCATGCGCGCACATCTTCCAGCGCGGTCTGCGAAATGCGAACGCTGTCCGTGCGCATATAGGTAATAAGACCGACCCTTGCCGAGCCGATACTCACGCCTTCGTAAAGCTGCTGGGCAACCTGCATGGTTTTTCGTGAAGTGAAACCGAGGCGGTTTGCCGCTGTCTGCTGAAGCTGCGATGTTGTAAACGGCGCTTTTGGCCTGATAGTTTTGTCCGTTTCGCGGACATCTGAGACAACACATTCGTTGTTTTTAATTTTTTCGATAATCGCTTTTACTTCCGTTTCGTTTTTTAATTCCGGCTTATTGTTATTCCAAAGCACAAGCTGCGCGGTATAAACTGTTTTTCCGCCTTTAAAGTCGGCTTCAAGCGTCCAGTATTCTTCGGGGATAAAATTATCCACTTCCTTTTCACGTTCGCAAATCAGGCGCAGAGCTACGGATTGAACGCGCCCCGCCGAAAGGCCGTTCTTGACTTTTTTCCAAAGGAGCGGCGAAAGGTTATAACCTACAAGCCTGTCCAGCACGCGGCGCGCTTTTTGAGCGGACACTTTAGCTTCGTCAATACCGCGCGGATTTACAACCGCATCCTTTACAGCCTGCGGAGTTATTTCGTTAAAACTGATCCGTTCTATCGGGACTGTTTCCGTCTTCGCGGTAATTGCGTTCCGTAAATGCCAGGCAATCGCCTCGCCCTCGCGGTCATTATCGCACGCAAGCAGCACTTTGCCCGATTTTTTCGCGTCCATCTGAAGTTCTCTTAAAATTTTCGCCCTGCCGCGCACGGTAATGTACTCAGGCTCAAAGTTGTGATCAACATCAATTGCGGTTCTTGATTTTGGAAGGTCTATTAAATGCCCCATCGACGCTTTGACGTTGTATGAAGGGCCGAGATATTTTTCTATTGTCTTTACCTTTCCCGGTGATTCCACAATCACAAGAATCTGTTTTTCCGCTTTTGATGAGCTTTTCTTTTTTGCAGGGCTTTTTTTAGCCTTCGTTTCCGTTGCCATACCGCATCCTTAAACTTCAATATCGAGAAAATCTGCCAATGAGGAGATGAACTCCCTTCTGCATATTTCGCCGCCGCTAACCATATTATCTTCTTCGCCAGCCGTAATTTCCATTCCCCATTTTTCAAGAATATCCCGCGCACGGTAAATTATCTGCGCGCCGTCCTGCGCAAGTTTTTCAGTGCCGCGTTTATCAAACGCCGCGTTCGGCCTTATGCCTGATGACGCAGCCCACAGTTCCTTCCCCTGATCGAGGGCAAAGTTTCCCGTAATTAAAGCTCCTGACTTCTGCGGCGCTTCCACTATCAGCACGCTGCGGGACAGGGCGGCGATTATTCTGTTTCTTTCCGGGAAATTCCATTTTTTTGGACCGGTTCCCGGAGGATACTCGGAAATCAACGCGCCGCCCAAATCCAGTATACGCTTCGCAAGCTGCCTGTTTGTTGAAGGGTAGATTTCATCCACGCCCGAACCCAGCACCGCATATCCTGGAACGCCGGCGCAGAGATTTCCACGGTGGCTCATTGCGTCGATTCCAAAAGCAAGGCCGGAAACAACGGATACTCCCGCCTTTCCAATATCGCAGGCTAATTTAAACGCCTGATCCGCGGCTTCAGGACTCGGTCTGCGCGTTCCCACCATGCCCAGCAGGGATTTTTCAGGATTTGGAAGTACGCCCCTATAAAAGATAACGGACGGCGGATCGTACATTTCCCTTAACAACGGCGGATATTCCGCGCTTGCCCATGACACCCATTTAATTGACCTCATTGCGCAGATTGTGTCAATGCGATCCGCCCTGTCGCGAATTTCGCTTATATCCCAAAAATGTTTTATCTCGCGCTTGAGGAGCCTTTCAATATCCCTTTTTGATTGTATAAATAATTCGCGCTCCTCGTCAAATGCCTGAAGCAGCAATGTTTTTTCGGCAATCTTAAATCCAGGCAAAAGAGAAATGATTAAATCCAGCAAGCCGCGATCATTCATATAAAACCCCCTGAACAATATCCCTTAATTCCAACGCGCTTTCCTTTACATTTTTATCCCTTGTACGCTCAATTATCCTGTCATAAGTATTAACAGCCTGCGAATACTGTTCTGTCGCAAAATACGCCCTTGCAAGAACAAACATTGCCTGAACATCAGACGGTTGAATTTGCATATAACGTTCAAGCTGAACAATTGCGTCCCGCGGACGGTCAAGCTCAAAAACATACAATACAGCAAGACCGTACATGGCTTTTGTATATGTAACATCCAATTCAAGGGCGCGTTTATACGAGTTTTCTGAAAGAGTAAAATAGCGCACTTTTTCCCTTTCGTCGTTAGCTGTAAAACCAATTTTATCTTTTGCTACAAGCCCTGCGGAAACTGCGGTTAAATAAAATATAGTCGGGTCTTCACTGTTAAAATAAATTGCCCTCTCAAAAGCGGCCAGCGCGTCGTTGTGCATTTTACTGTCGGCAAGCCTTATCCCTAAAATTTTCCAGTAAACTCCCGTTTGCGCTCCTTCCCTTACGTTCCGCTCAATCTGGTCTTCGTATAACGCGATTGCCTGCCTTAAACCATCAGTGCCTTCAGGCAGGCCTCTCCTCGGGCTTAATTCGGCAATGCGTTTCGCCAATTCCCTGTTTTGTTTGCTGCTTTCATGATTGTAAATGTAAATTATCAGCCATCCAAAAACGAGAAGAACAACAATACCCAAAAAGGTTTCTTTAAACTGTTTCATATAAACACTCTCATGATTCCGCCTTATTCAGCCTGGGCAAAAAACGGCGGTGATTTTCCCTGAGAACAGCCGTATCCACATGGGTATAAATCTGAGTTGTAGAAAGATCGGCGTGTCCCAAAAGTTCCTGAACGGTCCTTAAATCCGCTCCCCCGGCCAGCAATGAAGTCGCGAAACTGTGCCGCAATGCGTGTATGTGCGATGAAGTTCCGGCAAGGGCCGCATATTTCGCGTAATTTTTCCAGATACCCTTTCTGGAAAGCCGTTTCCCGCTTCTGCCTATAAAAAGCGCCTGACTCTTGTTTACCTTGCCCGCAAGTTTAGGACGGGCCGCGCTAAGATACTCTTTCAGCTTTTCGGCGGCTTCATTGCCAAACAGAACAAGACGCTCCTTGCCTCCCTTTCCTCTGACTTTGGCAATGCCTCCTTCAAGATCAATATCCCTGATATTCAATCCTGCCGCTTCTGAAACCCGCAACCCCGCTGAATAAACAAGTTCAAACAGGCATTTGTCCCGGCAGCCGCGCGGAGACGCCGCGTCTACCATTTCCAAAAATGTTTCAATTGTTTCTTTATCCATCACTTCAGGAAGACGCGCCCTGCGCTTGGGGCTTTCAAGAACCACAGCCGGGTTGTTATCTGTCAATCGTTCATCCATTGCAAATCTGAAGAAAGAACGCAGGGCGGACACCGCTTTTGCGGTTGTGCGTGAATCTATTTTATCAACATTCCGCCGCATCGCAAGATATGAAGAAAGGAATGCCGCGTTAACATTAGCAAGGGAAGTCTTTTCGGCTTCAAGAAAATCCAGAAAACGGCTGATCTCAAAGCGGTAACATTCCCTTGTTAACACAGCGCGCCTTTCTATGGCGACAAGCCGGGAACAGTATCTTGCAAGAAGTTCAGAGTTTTTCAAATCAGCACTTCTCCGCTGTTTCCAAGAGCAGGTTTTTCTTCAGTCTGAAAATTATAATTCCTTATAACAGACGGAACATCCAAATCATCCTGATATTCACGCTGGGGCAGATAAGAAAGGTATTCGGGACGCTTTGTCCTTTCTACCATTCTTACATATTCATTGTAATCAATAAAATCAGAATCCACGATTTTCGCCGGGCATGACTGTTTTTCTTCCGGCAGCCCTGCGTTCTTAAATCCAGTGGCGATTACAGTTATCTGAATACTGTTCTCAAGAGACGGATCAATGCGAAGTCCGTGAATAATATGCGCGTCGGGATCACATTTTTCCTTAATGGACTTTACTATGTTGTTAATTTCAACCATAGTCATATCATTCGGGCCGGCGATATTTATAAGAACTCCCGTAGCTCCGTCTATGTTGGTGTCCTCAAGAAGAGGATTGTCAATGGCGTTTTCAACGGCATCCATAGCGCGGTCTTCGCCTGTGCCAAAACCAATTCCCATCAACGCGTCGCCCTTGCCTTTCATAATTGTTTCCAAATCTGCAAAATCTGTATTTTGAAAACCTGTTTTTACGATAAGCTCCGAAATTCCGCGAACGCTCTGGCACAGCACTTCGTCGGCCATAAGATACGCTTCATTCCATGAAGTTGTATTGTCAATAATCTTGAATAGATACTGATTAGGTATGACGATTAACGTGTCAACTTCTTTCCTTAATTTTTCAATTCCTTCTTCCGCAAGCCTCATTTTGTAACGGCCTTCGCACTCAAACGGCGTCGTAACTACCGCTACGGTAAGAGCCCCAAGCTGCTTCGCAATTCTTGCGATAACGGGAGCCGAACCTGTTCCTGTTCCGCCGCCCATTCCGGCTGTAACGAAAACCATATCCGCGCCCCTTAAGACTTCGGCAATGGCATCCTGATCTTCGATAGCCGCTTTTTCCCCTTTGTCGGGAACTCCGCCGGCTCCGCGTCCGCCCGTTACCTTTTCGCCTATCTGCACCTTAATGTCCGCCCTGCTTTTGTTAAAAAGGTCCTGGACATCCGTATTAGCTGCAATAAACTGAACCCCGGACAGTTTGGCATCGATCATGCGGTTTAACGCATTTGCCCCGCCTCCGCCGGCGGAGATCACCTTGATAACAGCCGGCACAGCCTCCTCACGGCGTCGGTTATGCGCATTCTCATTGACAGACACAGCCGCCTCCTGCGGCTTAAATTGGAGCACCTGTGGTTTTTCACGTACCGCTAAAACATTCATTCTACATTCCCCTCCCATTTAATTTATCTTTATGACAGGCAAAAACCGCCCGTCAAAAAAATTCTTCTCTTAGCCACGACTTCAGCTTTTCCAATAAAGCGGAGCTCTTTTTTTCTCCCTGCCGAATATCGGAACCGCGTTCTCCTGAGTCAAGGCCGGCTCTCCGCTCTCCCTCAAGCGCAAGCCCTATGGCCGTCGCGTAGGAAGGAGTGCGGTATTCTTCTACCAGCCCCGCCAAACCTTCCGACGGTATCGGGCTTCCGAGCCTGGCCGGTAATCTTAAAATATGGTTCGCAAGCTCGACAACGCCCGCAAGCTGCGCTCCGCCGCCTGTCAATACAACGCCTCCTCCAAGAGGACGCGGAAGATTCAGCGAATCAAGGTGCTGTTTAACCAATTTGAAAATTTCTTCCATTCTGGGTTTGATAATCGTAAGTATTTGATAACGCGGAATTAACATCGGCGGCCTGCCGCCGACGCCCGGCACAATTACAGTTTCATTTTCGTCTAACATCGTATCCCAGCAGCAGCCGGCATCAATCTTGATTTTTTCGGCGTTTTCAGGAGAAATGTTTTTGATTATGGATATATCGCTTGTAACCTGCGTTCCTCCTGCCGGAATTGTATATGTCGAAAAAGGCGTGCCCTCTACATAGATAAGCGCATCCGTCGTGCCGCCTCCAAGATCGAGCAGCACAACGCCCAAGTCCATCTCTTCCTGCGTAAGGACGGCCCTTCCCGCCGCGAGGGTTTGAAGAATAAGCTCATTCACTCTGAAACCGGCGCGGTTTACGCATTTAATTAAATTCTGCGCGCCCGTTACAGTGCAAGTAATTATGTGCACTTCGGATTCCAGGCGCACCCCGATCATATCCAGCGGATTTCGTATACCCTTTTGATCATCAACTTTGAAATTTTGAGGAATCACTTCAAGTATCTGCCTATCCGTCGGGATAACTACCGCCTTTGCCGCTTCAATTACGCGATCAATGTCTTCCTGCCCTATTTCTCTTTCCCTTGCATCGCGCCTTTTCCCGGAGACTCCCACAACCCCTTTGGAGTTCAATCCGTTTATATGATTCCCTCCAATTCCCGTCCAGCAGTCGGTAACCTCAAGACCGCTCATCATTTCAGCGTCTTCTACCGCGGAAGCTACGGCGCGCAAAGTTGCTTCGATATTGACCACAACGCCTTTTCTCAAACCTGTCGATGGGCGCGTGCCAACTCCGATAATTTTGAGAATTCCATCGGGGTCGCGCTCGCATACAATAGCGCGTACGCATGTCGAACCAATGTCCAAAGAAGCAATAATTCTGCTGCTCATAAAGATTGCTCCTTTATCTTGTATGACCCCATGCCTGATCTGAAATCAATCTCTTCCGGTTTTTGAATACCGGATTCAAACACATTAAGCATGAGCAGCATATACCGAAGGACATCTTCGGTCAAATTATTCTCTACTCTGACCCTGATGGAACTATGAACCGGAAAAAGCACAAGATCAAAACCGTCCCATGCTTTTTGCTCAATGCGTATTTCAGAAATTGCGGCTAACAATTCAGGCGAAGAAGACTCAATAATGGAAAGATTTTCGACAAGCGGAACAAGGGCCGAAGGAAGGCGCATATTAAGCTGGGGATTTTCAATTCCCGAAAGGATTGGAAGTCCCGCTGTCTCATGCAAACCGTTCCCAACCTTAAAAAATACCCCGTGTCTGTCGATATAAACAGGCATCTGTCTGGAACCAGTATTCATCAGCATAACCGCAACTTCTTCGCGCGGGTTAAGGAAAATCGACAATTTATCGGGGAACCGTTTTAATACAACCGCCGATTCCACAAGAATATTCGCACAAAGCATTTCCTGAATTTCCTTTACGTTAGTTGAAAAAAAGGACGACGTATCGTCAATGCCGGCAATGGAAAGAATTTCCGCACGCTGGAGTCCGGCAAATCCATGAACCTCGACAGTTGAAAACGGAATGAAAGGGCTTATGCCGAAGAGCCAGACTAATTCCGCCGAAAAAATTACGCCGGCCAATACAAGAAGCCTCTTAAGACCCTTTTCAATCTTTTTTGAAGGCTTTGTTCCGCTGAAATTTTCAGAGTCTGCGAGGGCGGGAGATGCGTAAGAAAAATCAGAAGTCATCTTCGTCCCCCGAAACATTGTATTTTACGCTCCTTCCTGCGGCGTTCAGGCCGCCTTTTCTAGCGACATTTGAAATAAGCCCCGCGCAGATAAGGGTCGTCGCAAGAGAAGAACCTCCGGCGGAAAAAAACGGAAGCGGAATTCCGGTAGCCGGAAGAGCCCCGGAAACCACAGCGGCATTAAGCAGCGCCTGTGACGCGATCATGGTCGTAAGTCCGGCTGCAAGAAGCCTTCCGAATACGGTTCCGCTTTTCAACGCAGCCCTGTATCCAAGAACCGCAAATGCCGTAAACAGGATAAACAACAGCAGTATTCCGATAAAGCCAGTCTCCTCGGCATATGCGCTGAAAATGAAATCTGAATGGATTTCAGGAACGTTCGCTATCTTGCGCGTACCTTCTCCTATTCCCTTGCCCCAAAAGCCGCCGGAAACGATTGCGTCCCGGCTCGCGTTAACCTGAAAACCAGCGCCAAGCGGATCCCATTCCGGGCGCAGAAAGCTTACAAGCCTCCTTACCCTGTGTTCTTTGGTAAAAACCAAAAGCGCGGAAATAGGCATCACCATCGCGGCAGCGGCCAAAAAATAGCGGTAACGAATGCCCGCTATAAAAAAGATTATCATAGCGTTAAAAACCAAAAAGACCGCCGTGGAAAAATTGTTTTGCACGTATATAAGAACGAAGAAAAGCCCTGTAACAAGCACCGGAGGAAGAACGCCGGAATAAAAACTGTCAATGTTATTCGCTTTTTTATCAAGCAGGTGCGCCAGATAAAGCGGAAGCACAAACTTTACCATTTCGGACGGCTGATAAGACAGAGGCCCTATTTCTATCCAGCGTGATGCGCCATATCTTTCAACCCCAATGCCCGGAATTAACGTCAACGCGCATAAAAGTACCGATATTACGACAAGAAGCATAATATATTTTCGCAGAGATTCAAGGTTAACCCGCGAAAAGACAAAAAACAACACAAGGCCTGCGGCTCCGAAAATCAACTGTCTTAAAATAAAATAATTGCCGTCCCTGAAAAAACGCGCGGCGAACGAGTATGATGCCGAATAAAGCGTTACAAGGCCTGTTCCCAAAAGCAGAATTACGCAGAAATAAAACAGGTGCGCTGTTTTTTGACTCTGTGCTCTTTCAACATCAAAATGATACACTGATTTCTCCTTATTGAATCTTCAATGTTGAAAGGGCAATGATCGCGAAAAGACCGCCCAAAATCCAGAACCGGATAACAGTTTTTGTTTCCGGCCATCCCATAAGTTCATAGTGATGGTGAAGCGGAGCCATTTTAAAAACGCGCTTCTTCCTCAGCTTGAACGACACAACCTGTATAATCACGGAAGCAATTTCCAGTACGAAAACTCCGCCGATAACAAGGATTAAAATTTCTTTTTTTAAAATAAGGGAAATAACAGCGACAACCCCGCCAAGCGAAAGACTGCCTACGTCGCCCATAAAAACTTCCGCCGGATACGCGTTGAACCAGAGGAAGCCGACGCACGCGCCCGCCGCCGCGAAGCAGAAGACAGTAAGCTCTCCGGCTTCTGGAATAAACGGTATTCCAAGATACTCCGAATAATCTACGCGTCCCGTAATATAAGTTAAAATCCCAAGAGTAATAAAAACAATAATTAAAAGCCCAGCCAAAAGGCCGTCCAAACCATCTGAGAAATTTACCGCGTTTGACTCGCCTACGATAAGCAAAACGGCGAACGGTATCCACACCCAGCCCATATCCACAACAGGATTTTTAAAAAAAGGAATATAAAGCTTTGTAGTAGTGTCATCGCCGGTAAAGTAAAGGATCAGCACAACGGCAACCGCCGCGGCAAACTGCCATACAAGTTTCGCCCACGCCGGAAGCCCGGAAGAATTATGGCGCGTAACTTTCATAAAATCGTCGATAAAGCCGATTGCGCCAAACGCCAGGAACGCTCCCATTGTTACCCAGACAGCCTTGTTCTGCAAATCGCCCCAGAACAGCATGGCTACAACTACCGAAAGAATTATAAATAACCCGCCCATAGTCGGCGTTCCTGATTTCGCCAGATGAGTCTGCGGCCCGTCTTCGCGCACGGATTGTCCTATTTTTAACTTTCGTAAAAATTCAATAATTCTGCCGCCAAAAAGAAAGCATATAAGCAAAGTGGTGAGCGCGGCAAAAGCGCCGCGGAATGTAAGATAAATAAAAACATTGAACGGGGTAAAATATTTAATTAAAGGACGAATGATTTCAAGAAACATCTGATACCCCCGTCAGCATTTCAGATAACCTTTCAAGGGCGCATCCGCGCGAACCCTTTAACAGCACAAGATCGCCTGTCTGTATAAAGCTTTCAAGAGCGGCGGAAAGTTCGTTAATGTCGTTTGTATAGAAAAAAGGCTTGCCGTTATCGGCCATGCAAGGAACCGCCGCTTTAATTTCCCCGCCGAACAGGAAAACTTTTTCCGCCGCCGAACAGGCCAAAAGCTCCCCGAGTTTTTTATGTTCAATAAAGGAACTATCGCCCAATTCCAGCATATCTGCCATTACATACACCTTCCTGCCGGGCCAATCCACAGAGTCGCAGAATTCAACGCTTTTTGCCGTCGATTCAGGGTTCGCGTTGTAGCAGTCGCGGATAACGTCAATACGGCCTTTAAGAATCTCAAACCTGCCGAAAAGCGGTTTTACGGATTCAAGGCCGTGTTTTATGGCTCTATTGCTGACAGGAATTTCTTTGGCAATTGCGACGGCGGCCATCGCGTCCTCAAGGCTGTGTTTTCCCGGCAGTGAAAAATGAATTTTCTCGCCCGCCCAGATAATCTCAGTTCCATCAAGCCCCAGACTGCGCGTTCCCTCAAGTTCCTCAAATTTTTCCGCCCCGTAAAAACGCGTCTTTCCCGCAACGCCCTGCGCAAGCTCTTTCGCGTATTCGTCATTAGCCGGAATCAGCGCAATATCGTCATTCTTTAAAAATTTATAAATACATTTTTTTTCGTTAACTATTTTCTCTTTAGTGCCGAAATATTCGATATGGGCGGAACCTATGTTTGTAACAAGCGCGATGTTTGGTTTTAGAACTTCAGTCAATTCAGAAATCTCACCCGATCTGTTCATGCCAAGCTCAAAAACGCATACTTCGTGGCAGTCCCTCACCTGGAAAACAGAAAGCGGAAGCCCTGTTTCAGAATTAAGGTTGCCCTCGTTTTTCACGACGCTCTTTTCGCATGAAATAATCGCCGCCGTAATTTCCTTTGTGGTGGTTTTCCCGGAAGAACCAGTGATCCCTATCTTGTAAATCTTCGGGAATTTTTCAAGATAAACTCTCGCAGAATCTTGCAGGCCTTTCAGCGTATTTTCCACTACGATTAAATCTTTTTCCATCTTTTGGGCAATGTTTACAAGATCAAAACTTTCCAGCTTCGAGGAATCTACAACCGCTCCCCTCGCGCCGGCGCTGAAAGCCGCTTCGACAAAACCATGACCGTCGCAGGATGAACCTGAAAGCGCGAAAAACAGGCCTCCTTCCTTTACGGCGCGGGAATCAATGGCCACGGAAGAAAAACCGCGCTCCCGCGCAAAGGAAATGCGGCGCGCGCCCAGGGAACGGGATAATTCGCCGATACCCATAAGGTCAGTATCCATTTCCCCCCCCTGTAATTCTTACCTGGAGGAAATACTCAGGCCGTATTTTCTTAAGTTCAAGCTGGTTTCGCGCTATATTTTCTATTCTTTCGGGAGACGAATATTCACCGATACCGGCCATGAGCCTTTTGTTGCTCTCCGCCCATTCCGCCTGCGTCTGTTCCAGCCGCGCCAGCTCGCCTAAAAGACTCTGATACCTGTTGGACTGCCAGACCAAAACCCAAAGAAAAAGCGGTATTGTGAAAACAAAAAGGTAAAGTAAAAAGGTTTTTTTATTCATTGCCGTCCCCGTCTAAAACTTTTTCTACTACGCGCAGTCTGGCGCTTCTGGACGGCGGATTCCGCTCAATCTCATCTTTTCCGGGAGTAATTCCTTTTTTTGTCAGCACATTGACTGAGCGTCGTCCGTCACACTTACATATCGGCGCTTGTTGCGGGCAGGTACAGTTTTTATTCATTGTTCTGAAAAAATTCTTGACGATTCTGTCTTCCAATGAGTGAAAACTGAGAACTGCGAGCCTTCCCCCAGGCTCGAGTACCCTAAGCGCTGCCTCAAGGAGAGAGGGAAGCCTTGAAAGCTCCCCATTTACCGCTATACGCAGGGCCTGGAATGTCCTGGTCGCGGGATGTATCGGACCGTGCCTGTATGAAGCGGGCACTGCCCTCTGCACAAGATCGGCAAGGGCCGAAGTAGTTGTAATTGTTCCTTTCTGCCTCTCGTTTACGATAAGAGAGGCAATTCTACGGGAAAATCTTTCCCCTGCGTTATTAAAAAGAAGATCCGCCAATTCGCGTTCGGGAAGACGAGCAAGTAAATCCGCAGCCGTCATTCCTGCCGATGAATCGAGCCTCATATCCAAAAATTCTTCTTTTTCAAAACTAAAACCCTTACCGCTCTTTTTGTAGTGGTAAGAAGATACGCCTAAATCAAAAAGTATTATGTCAGGCCTTTTTAACTGCGAAGGATAATCGGCAAAAAAATCGTATGACCAGCAGCAGTAAAACTGAATGCGTTTGCCGTAATGCGAAAGGCGCTCTTCCGCGATGGCAAGAATCTCTTTGTCGGCGTCAATTCCCGCAATCCTCAAATCGGGAAATTTTGAAAGAAAAGCGCCGCTGTGCCCGCCTTCGCCGATATTCGCGTCTACCATAAGCTCGTTATTCATCCGAGGAGCGAGGAGGCCGAGGATTTCCTCAAGAAGAACTGGGGTGTGAATATACTCTGTCATTCTTCATCCCCATCCGAAAAGAAATTAACCTGCCCAAGCAGTTTTTTATGCGTATTTTTATTAATGAGCCGCACTTCTTCCATGAAGGTTTTGTTAAACTCGGCGTTCCATATTTCAAGATGCCCGTTAATGCTTATAACAAGGCAGTCTTTCGTCAAATTCGCGTACGACCTTAAAAAAGCCGGAATTGGAATGCGCCCTGTTTTTTGATCAATTTCCACCGGAAACGCCGTACTTTCATGCTGATACTGAAAAGCTTCAATTTCCTCGGAACTAAGGGCCTTTTCATGGCATTTCTTTTTAAACTTCAATAGGAGATTTTCATAAATGACGGCTGTCATTACCCAGACGCAAAGCTCCTTGCCCTGAGTAATAACCAGTTTACCGGTATAGCGTTCCCTCAACGGGGCCGGAATCACAACCCGCCCCTTATCGTCCAGAGTGCTTTCAAATGTCCCTGTTTGCAGTATAAATTCCACTTATTTCCCTTAAATCCTAATTACTACCACTAAATGACACTTTAAGTATTCACTATATAGGAACACAGGTCAACTGCTATTGATAATTTTTTTCAAAAAAAATAAAAAAAATTATCAATATACCTATACGCATATATAGTAGCCGCCTGTAATTGCTCTATTCTGCCTTTCAAGCTATTATTTAGCATGTTTATTACCGAACATTTCATTGTTTTTCCCGAGGGCGACGTTCAGGAAATAGGGGGCCGGCTCCCCTTCAACGCCCTTGTAGACATGAACGGCAACGTTCTTGACCTGCCCCTGCCCACAAACAAGATGATCGTCTTCAAGGTTGCAGGCATAAAAACCGATGAAAAAAAGGGTTCAAGCGAAACATACCATTTCCTAGAATTGCTCAGCGCAGAGGAATTGCTTGAATACACAGCGTAAGTCAATCGGCGTAGAGAACGAAAGCAGTCTGCACCGCGCGTTAAAATACCAGTACGCAGGTCCCGGCGGAAAGACCGAAGCGCCTGTCGGCGAGTTTGTAGCGGACGGAATAAGCAAAGAAGGCGAATATATTGAGGTTCAAACGGGCAGTTTTGCCCCCTTGAAAAAAAAAGTAAAAGAATTTGCCGCGCTTGGAAAGGTAAGAATAATCCACCCTATCGCCCTTACAAAAAAACTCGAAGTTTACGACACAAAGGGCGTTCTTTTATACAGAAAAAAAAGCCCGAAAAAAGGCTCTCTCTGGAGCCTTTTCGACGCTCTCCTTTACGCTCCCGAACTGCCGCTTGTAAAAGGCGTAACGCTTGAGGTTGTACTGGCTGACATCACCGAAAAGCGCGTAAAAGACGGCAAAGGCGCGCGGCGGCGCAGGGGAATCAGTATCAAGGACAGGGAACTGGCAGTCTGGCACGAAAGCATCCTATTAAAAAAACCGTCCGATTACCTGCGTTTCGTCCCGTTCAAGAAAAATGAGGAATTTACCGTCTCCCTGTTAGCCGAACGCGCCGGAATAGACAAATGGACGTCAGGAAAGGCCCTGTATGTGCTTACGAAAATGAAAGTAGTCGAAAGAATCGGCAAAAAAAGCCGGGAATGGCTGTATACGCGAAAATAATTCAACTTGACGTTACAGCATATATACGGAAATTTAGAAAACGCATCAGTTCAAAAGAACGTTAAAATCCTCTCTTTTTTATCCCAATGGAAAATTTATTATAAAAATTACCCGAGTCATCGAAGTAATAACGGGAAAAAATGCCCAATGATTCCTCTTCATTGCCGCTCATTATATTAAACTCAATAAAGGGTAAAAAATAGTTTCCCCCCGTATCATTTTTTGTATAAAAAGTAACCCCTGTCATGCCGCCGCCAAAACTGAAGCCTAAAACACCGGAAAGGTAAAACTCCATAAAAGCGCCGAAGTAAAAACCATAGGAAATTCCAATATCCTCAAAATTAGGATACGCTATGCCAAAAAAACCGCCGCCTTCACCAGCCAGGCCTATTTTTAAATTACCGATACTTGCAAGAAGGCCGAGGTGGAAGCCTATCCTGGGAATTGATACGCTTGGACCGTAATCCCAAAGTCCAATACTAAAAGAAAAACCCGGGTAAGTTTCCATGGCAAAGGTTTCCAGGACTTCGGCGGTTTTAGGCGTTTCCTCTGGAATACTAATTTCTGGAGAGAAATCTGTAACCGTTTGTATAAACCAGACGCCCTCATTGAAAATGTAGGTTCCCGCCCTGCGTCCGTTTTCAAAATAAAAGCCTGAAAACCCTGAATCGAACGAATCCTCATAGAACATAACATTTGTGCCAATAGTTATTTTTGTGACTTCATTCCCCGAAAATGCCTCGTTTCCAATAAGAATTACATTGTTGGGAATTGTTACACTGACAAGTCCTTTTTTATAAAACGCCCTTTCCCCAATCGCGACAACTGTCATCCTTCTTATTTGCCGCGGAATACTAACTTCTGTTTTTGTTCCATTGTATCCGGTTATTCGCACCACTAAACCATCGCCTACGGTTTCCGCTACAAAATCATTTTCATTGTCATATTGTTGAGCAGAAATTAACGGCGCTTCCGCGTTCATTGTCAATGTTGTAATTAAAAACATAATCGCAAAGATTATTTTTTTGTCATTCATATACAACTCCTGTAGTTAATTCTTCTTATTTACTTTACCTGAAAGGAAATTTTCAATTTCTGCGGCGGTAGAAAAGGAGAGGACTTTCGCGGCTATTTCTTCGCAATGTTTCAAGGTGACGGACGCTACTGCACGTTTTACCTCGGCGACAGACGCCTCTCCCATGCTCAGTTTTCTTATACCCAGTCCAATAAGCGCCGGAGCAGCCGCGGGGTCGCCGCCTAGCTCTCCGCAGATTGAAATTGGTTTTCCGGCTTCCGTAAAACCAGCGGCTGTTTTCTTTATGATCCTGAACATCGCGGGGTGATAACTTTGATAGTAGCTTTCTACCGCGTTGTTCATGCGGTCGGCGGCGCACAGGTACTGGCAGAGATCGTTGGAACCGATGCTGGCGAAATCTACCTCTTTGGCGGCAAGATCGGCAACCAGCGCGATGGAAGGAATCTCTATCATTATGCCTATTTTTACTTCGGCGGCTTGTTTTCCCTCTTTTTTTAACTCCGCGCCTACTAAGGCTATTTGTTCTTTCGCCCTGCGTATGTCGTCAATGGAGCCTACCATTGGGAGCATCAGCCAGAGGTCGCCGTATACGGCGGCGCGTAATGCGGCCCTAATCTGCGCTTTGAAAATTTCAGGATTGCTGAAACAGAACCTTAACGCGCGGTTTCCCAAAAAGGGATTTTCCTCGCGCGGAAGAGTCATGCTGGAAAGCTGTTTGTCTCCGCCTATATCAAGGGTACGAAGAATTACGGGTTTTTCTCCAAAACATTCCAAAACCCTGCGGTAAACTTTAAATTGTTCTTCTTCAGCGGGCAAAGTATTTCTGCCCATGTAAAGAAATTCCGTCCTGAAAAGCCCGGCGAAATCGACAAAGGTTTCGGCTTTTAATTCATTATCATTCGCGCCGGAAATATTCAAGCCTATGTCGATTTTTACGCCGTCCAGCGTGCGCCCTTCCCTGTCCCTGAACAGTTCGGCATCCTGTCTGCCTCGGTTCAAAGCACCGTTTTTCTTGATATACTCGCCAGCGACGCTTTCTTCCGGGTCAAGGATTACCGTCCCCTCTTCGGCATTGACAGCCGCAAGCTGGCCCTGTTTTACAAAATCAAGAAGCCCCTCAATTCCCAAAACAGCGGGGATTCCGTAACTCTTGGCAATAATCGCGGTATGGGACGTTACCCCGCCCGCTTCGGTTATAATCGCGAGAACCTTGTCCCTGTTAAGGCCTGCGGTATCCGAAGGCATAAGTTCGTGCGCGGCAATGATCACAGGCTCTTTCAGGGCGGAAAGCCCGTCGTTTTCCTGTCCGTACCACAACCGCAAAAGAAGGGCGCGAACATCGTCAAAATCGGAAGCCCGCTCTGAAATAAGCGGGTCGGGGGTTTTTCGCAGAACATCAAGGACGTTCTGGTAAACCTGATAAATAGCCCAGTCGCCTGCCCAGCGTTCTTTCAATATTTTTGCGGGAATTTCATCATTGATTATGATGTCCTCGACAATTTCCTGGTGGGCTATAAAAATTTCCGCTTTTCCGGGATCGATCTTTTGCAGGGAAAACCTTATCCCCTCAAGCTCCTGAAGCGCCTGTTTTTTTACCGTAAGATAACGATCGAGCTGAGACTGCTGCTCCCCTTCCTTAACAAAAGCCTCAGCAGGTATGCG
>JGI24698J34947_10000081_pt1 | contig 31299 bp, 27 predicted proteins | sample TergutMp193P3_FD_34947 | JGI IMG/M metagenome (IMG submission 34947) | reverse complement strand
ATGAATAGGCTCATATTTGTTTGCAGAAACAAATATGTCAGCACAAGAAGGCTTTGCGTACAGGCTCATTATTCTCAATTCTCCATTATCAATTCTCAATTCAACATCAAATTTGCCAATCGTTAATATAAATATAGCAAATTTTAAGGTAAATGTCAAGTTTTTTGATTTTTTGTCATTTTTTTGTAAAAAACGGCGGTTTTGGGGTGAATTTGCCATAGCAACACGGAGGAATTAACATAAAAATTTTTTATTTTTAAGCCTCGGAAAATTAAATTATCCGGAGATTTATGCAAAAAAAGCCCATCTTTATAACCATAGGCGACCCTAACGGCATTGGGCCTGAAATTTGCCTTAAACTTATGGCAAATTTGCCGAAAACGCAGCATCCTGTGGCACTTGTTGGCGATATAAGGGTATTGGAGGAATGCCGAAAGAAATTGGGCATTGCAAGCACAAAGCTCAAGGGCGGGGTTCCTGTGTGCGTAAATAGCGAAAAATTTGCCGGAAAAATTGAACCGGGGAAGGTTTCAAGAGCAGCCGGTGCTGCAAGCATAGCTTGGGTTCGCCAAGCCGTTGAGTGGGCGCAAGCGGGTTATTTGGCAGCGGTGGTAACAGCTCCCTTGTGCAAAGAGGCGGTGGAAAAAACAATCCCGAAATTCCAGGGGCATACGGAGTTTATAGGCGAAATGTGCGGCGATAAGGAACCCGTGCTGGCCCTTGTTCACGGCGATTGGGTGGTAGCTCATGTAAGTACGCACGTATCCCTTGCGGAAGCCATAAAAAAGGCCAAACCTGAACGAATTGCAAAGGTTGGAAAACTGCTGAACGAATTTCTGAAAAAATACAAAGGCATAAAAAATCCCAGAATCGGGGTTGCAGGAATAAACCCCCATGCCGGCGAACACGGCTTGTTCGGCAAAGAGGAAATATTGAACATAATGCCCGCCGTGAAAAAACTCCGCTCCATGAAAATCAACTCTGTAGGCCCCATGCCCGCCGATGTTGTGTTCCCGCAACTGCGCAGCGGAATATACGATGGCGTAATAGCGATGTACCACGACCAAGGACACGTGGTTACAAAAACCCTCGCTTTTAATTTAGGCAAGGAACGCAAAGTGAGCGGAGTGAATACCACGCTCGGATTACCCGTTCTGCGCACCAGCGTTGACCACGGAGTAGGCTTTGACATAGCTTGGCAAAACCGGGCAGACCCAAGCTCTTTAAAAGATGCCCTTTTGTTAGCGGATAAACTGGCGGATTAATACGACTGCCCCTTAATTGCCGCTTGTATCTTTCCAAAAGAAGCGAACTGCATATTGTAGTGCTGCTCCATTTGGTTTTCAGCCATTTTCGCGCTTTCAATGTCTATGTCTACATTGTTCACTTCGCCGGGGTTTGTAGGGTCGTCCGCGCGGTAAGAGTAGGCTTCAATTTTTTTTATGGACGCTTTGCGGCCAATATCCATATGCTCTTCGTGGGTTTTGGAGCCATCCACATGCTTTTTCATGGCCTCGCGCACCTGTTCTTCAAAATTGACCTCTATGCGATTGTACCCTGGAGTTTGGGCGTTGGCTATGTTTTGAGCAATAGCGCGACCGCGCATTGCATTGGCATCCAGCCCTTTATACACAAGCATGCGAGTTTCCGTGTTAAAGAGCCTGCTGCGGGTAGTAGTGGAAATAATATCTGGCATAACTTTGCTAATGCAAAAAACATGCCAAATTTACATTACCCCATTCCTTTTTTAAACTTTTTGCTCCACCATATCAAGAACGGCGCGCTTATGCAAATGGAGGAATAGGTGCCTACCACAATGCCGGCAGACATAACAATGCCAAAATCGCGAATGCTCGAACCACCCATAATAGAGAGCACTACGCACACAAATAGCGTGGACAGGCTGGTGATTATGGTGCGGGAGAAGCTCTGGTTAATGGAAATGTTTATGCGCTCTTCCAGAGTTTCCTTGGCAAGCAATTTATTTTCGCGAATACGGTCGTATATAACGATTGTATCGTTTATTGAATAGCCTATCATCGTCAGGAAAGCCGCTATCATTGCGCCGTCAACCGGAAGCCTGAACAAACTTATAACGCCCAAGCAAATAATTGAATCGTGAACCAGAGTTATTATTGAGCCTGCGCCAAAGCCAAGGCCCATTTTGCCAAAACGCGCCCATATATAAATGCCAATGCCAAGCCAGGAGAGAATGATCGCAAGAATTGCGTTAAAGCGAAGCTCGCCGCCTATAGTTGGGCCAACCACATCTTCCGCCACTATTCTTGGAGCACCTGCATTTGCCAAAGCCGTATTCAGTTTTTCAGTTAAGGCTTTAACCGCCTCTTCGTCGGTTTTTTCCGTTTGAATGCTTAACATATATTGGTTTAAAGAGGTGCCGCCTAACTTGCGAACAGTTACATCGCCGAATTCTTCTTTGCCTAGAACATCGTTCAATTTTTCAACGTGATGGGAATCATCGGTATATTCAACGGTGTAAACCAAGCCTCCGGTGAAATCTATGCTGTAATCAAAACCCTTAATAATTGCAAGCCCTATGCAAACAGCGCATACCGTAATTGATAGCTTTGCCCAGATTCCGCGCTTGGAAACAATCTGGAACCTGGCCTCTTGCAGCCATTTTATGCCATTTCCTATATTCACGGTTTTTACATCGTGCTTGGAAAGCTTTAGGTCAAAAATCGCCCTGGTAACGGTGAGAGCGGAGAATAGAGATGCCGATATTCCAACCATCAAGGTTAAGCCAAAGCCTTTTACCGGTCCTGTACCTATTTTGTAAAGAATGAACGCCACAAGGAATGTTGTTACATTGGAATCTAAAATTGCACTGAAAGCCTTTTCGTAACCTTTTGAGACTGCCATCCTGGCCATTTGCCCTGCTCGCAACTCCTCCCTTATGCGTTCGTAAATTATTATGTTGGCATCCAAAGCCATTGCTGCCGTTAAAATCATGCCTGCAATGCCGGGAAGCGTAAGCGTAGCGTGGAATATGGACAAGGCAGCGCCTATTATCAGCATATTTACGAAAATACCAGCATTGGCTACCAAACCGGCAAAGTTGTAATAGATTATCATAAACACAAGGCATATGGCAAAGCCCACCAAAGCGGAGCCAAAGCCAGCCTTAATGTTTTCTTCGCCAAGGCTTGCGCCTACGTTTCTCAATTCCACTATTTTCATTGGAGCGGGCAAGGCGCCGGCGCGCAAAACAACGGCCAACTGAGTTGCCTCCGCCATATCGTCCAAACCGGTTATTTGAGCTTCGCCGTTAGGAATGCGGTCGCGAATAACAGGCGCGCTTATTACCTGCCCATCCAAAACTATGGCCATTTGCTTGCCTATATTGTTACCCGTAACAGAGCCGAATTTTTTTGGCCCCAGTCCCTTAAAGCGAAGAGATACCGCAACCTGCCCGGCAGAAAGACCATCGGCAATTCGGTAAGGATTAGCGTTTGATATGTCTTTGCCGTCCATTTCTACGCGGCGTTTTAACAGGTAAAGTTTTTTCAGCTTGTTTCCGTTTTGCTGTTTCTCAAAGCCGCGCCCCCAGGCAAAAGCCACTTCTCTGGAAATCAAGGCCTGCACCCCAGGCATGTTAAGTATTGCCTGAACCCTTGAAACGTAATCTTCCGGAACCGCCAAATCCGAGCCAAAGCTAATCAGATAGCCGGTGAATGGGCGGTCGGGGTTTACGTATGTCGCTGCCGCTGCGCTATCTTCGCCGGGTTGCCCAGGTTCCGCGGCAACAGAGGAAGTATCGCCTGTTTTGCCACCGAGCAAAAAGTCTTCTTCGCTTAACAAATCGGCAGAACTATCGCTATCTGTAACAGGAACCGAGTCTGCTTTGCCGGCAGAAACCGAGTCTGCAACGGCAACCGTATCCGCTACGGGAAGATTGCGTCCCTTTAAATAATTATCTATTGAAGTCAAAGCCTGAGCCGCTGCCTCTTGCTCCGCAACAATCTTGAACTCAAGCTTTGCCGTGCCGCCAACCAAATTGCGAGCGTCCTCAACATCCACGCCTGCAAGGTCTGCCACAATGCGATTATTTCCGCTGGGGTAAATCTGCGGCTCTGAGAGGCCGTATTGGTCAACTCTGTTGCGAATGATTTCCAAGGAGCGTTCCTGAACGCCTTCGGCTTCGTCCGGCTTTAAGCCGCTTTTGTCAATCTCCAAAATTATGCTGGTGCCGCCAGCTAAATCCAAACCGAAATTCACGGATTTTTCCACAACTTTTGGGTTCTCTTTGGCAAACTTTGTCTTTTCCGTTCCCTGCTTTGTATGGTATTGTATAGACGGCCACAGACTGTAGCCCGAAAGCACAATAACAGCCAAAATTATACATTCACGGAGTCCAAAACCTTTTCTTGTCATTTTTTGTCCTTTTAAAAACTATAAAGCGGTCGTAAAATATAGAAAATATTCAATACCTTGTTGTTACGGCACCTCATTCAAACTAACACCGGCGTTCCACATTCTTTTTACATCTATTATGTTTGTCACGTATCCGGCATTTTTATCGCCGTAAAATTCATCGCTTCCACGCATTGCCGCCTGCTCATAGCTTGCCGGATTATCGTTAAAAGCCAGGGTGGTTTCAATAACCTTGTCAAAATATTCAAATCTCTCATCGCTTTTCCAAGCCAAATACGCATGGCCGCCATAGGGCCTGTTCACCAGAACAATGGCCGTTCTAACCCCCAAACTCTCTATAATGGCAGAAAAAAGCAAAGCGCCTTCTATGCAATTCGCGCTTCTCTCGCGCATTATTTCCACGGGATACCTGATTTTTTGGCCGGCATTCGTGGCAAAACCGCCTATGTAGTGCCATTTTCTCTCGGCTATAACTTCATAAGCGGCTTTTACATGTTCCTCCACCCTACTTGCGCTGCCCCGCTGGTAAGCATCTATGCTTCCGATTTTTTGGGCAATTTCCTTTTGCAAAGCAGGTATGGAATCCATTTGATATGTTATAAAGGCAGCTATATATTCAGGTTCGCGCCAATTAAAAAACTGAGGCGGCAACAATCTGATTCTGTTTGAGCGTTCAATCAAAAGCACCTTTCCGCCGGCCAGCCCGTAAACGCTGGTTTGCAGAGTTGTTTTTGTTTCGTTTTTTATTGCAAAGGCTTCCTTTGCAAGATTTAATTCCCTGCCAATCTCAAGCTCTATGCGGCTTGCGGGCGGAATATCCTTTGTGATAGACACGGTTTTGCTAAAGCCGTCTCCAAGTTGGAATTGAAATGCAATCCTGTGGGTTTTGGAACCGATGTTCTCAACTACGCTTTTTATTTCACCGGGAATATTATTAAAAGTAGAGGTGTAAATGACCTCCTCGTATTGCAATTCGCCTATTTTTATATCTTCCAATATCTGTTTTGCTTCTTTCTCCTCCTGAGTCTGCTTTTCTTCCTGTACCTGTTCTTTTTCTATAGCCGCTTCCTTGCCGTTGCCGTCTTTTGCGCCTTTGCTGTCTTTGCCGCAGGAAATTAAAAGCAATGCTGCTATAAACGCCAACCTAGCCATTGACTTTCCCTTTCAATGTATGCCCTTTAATTTCTTCAATCGCGCAATTCACATACATTCCTCTTCTGAAATCCGGTTGCGCAGGCACTATCACCTTCTTAAAATTTCCGGTTTTCCCCACCCATTCGCCGGAATTTCTGCGAGACGGTTTTTCCAGAAGAATCTTTTCATTTTTGCCGAGCATGAGTTTGGTTCGCTTTAAAGTTATTGCGTTTTGCAAATCTATGGTCCTTTGCAAACGGGATTTTTTTTGTTCCTCGTTCAGAAATTCCTTTTCCAGAGCGGAAGGCGTTCCTTCTCTGGAACTATAGGCAAACATAAATGCGTTATCAAATTGCGCTTCCCGCAAAAGCGAAAGAGTTTCCTCGAACTCCTCTTCCGTTTCGCCTGGATAACCGCATATTATGTCTGTTGTTATGCCATAAAGAGGATTTGAGGAGCGCAAAACTTCTACTATGCTCAAATAATTTTCCCTTGTGTATTGCCGTTTCATTTTTTTTAGTATTGAATTTGAACCGCTTTGCGCCGGCAAATGCGCATGAGGGGCTATTTTCGGCTCGCCCAGCAAGATTTCCAGCAGTTCGCCGGTATAATGCTTTGGGTGCGGACTCATAAAGCGAATTCTTTCAATTCCTTTTACATCAATTACCTGCTTCAGCAAACCGGCAAAAGACAAACCCTTGTAGCGATAGCCATTGACTGTTTGCCCCAAAAGCGTTATCTCCGAAACTCCCTTTGCTACCGCCGCTTCAATTTCCTTTAAAATGGAACCTGGTTCTCTGTACTTCTCCGTTCCGCGCACATATGGCACAATGCAATAGCTGCATTTCATGTTGCAGCCGCTTTGAATAGCTACAAATGCGCTGTAATTGTTGGCAAGTTTGGCGAAGATATTTTCTGAGTTGAGAGTTGGGGGTAGTTTTTCGTATTCGTTTGGAGCCAGCACAAAATCCAAAAAGGGCAAGTCTTTTAAAAGGGTTTCTCCCCTGTTTTTTGCCATGCAGCCCAGAACGCCTATTTTTAAGGCCTTATTTTTATTTTTTAAAGGTTTTAAATCTTTAATCCTGGCTATTGCATTCTCTTCCGCTTTTGCTCTAACCGAGCATGTGTTTACCAAAATCATATCGGCTTCTTCCGCGTTTATGGCAGGCAGCCAGCCGCGAAATTCCAAAACAGCAGCCAAACGAGCGGAATCGTATTCGTTCATCTGGCAACCATAGGATATTATGTGATAGTTCAAGAGAGGTAAATATAGTAAACAGTCCCTTGAATCAATTCCGAAGTTTTCTATATTTATAACTGAAATTCCATAGGAGACCTTTCGATGAACAAGTTTTTCAAGCCTATTTTTATAACAGCAGTTTTTGCTGTTTTTGGTGTTATTAATGCCCAAGAGGCCGCTGCGCCAGCAGCTACAACCCCCGCAGCAGGAACCCCGGCACATACAGCCGCTCCCGCTCCGGCAACTCCATCACCGGCACCTGCTGCTACAACTCCGGCACCCGCAGCCGCTCACGCTCCGGCTCCGGCACCTGCTGCTACAACTCCGGCACCCGCAGCCGCTCACACTCCGGCACCGGCAGCCACTCATACTCCAGCACCGGCGCCAGTAGCTGCAACTCCGGCACCCGCAGCCACTCACACTCCGGCACCGGCACCAGTAGCTACAACCCCCGCGGTGAAAACCCCGGCACCCGCAGCCGCTCCGGTTGCGGCAACTCCATCGCCGGCACCTGTAACAAAAGCCCCGGCTCCGAAAGCCGACAGTGTTGCTGCTGCTCCTAAAACGGATTCCAATGCAGTTGTTTTGGTTGTTAAAGAACAGCAACCCAAAAAGAAAAAAAGAGGTACTCGCGCACCTAAAAATGACTTTGCCGTTGTAGATGTTCCTGCCAATTTTGAAATTCAAGCAAGAAAGCTTATGCCTGTTGACTCCGAAGATTGGGGCGATAACAACCTCGACACATGGTGGGGCAGAGCCAACTTGATGGTTTTAACGGAATCCGAGAATTTTGTTGGCAAAGTGCATTTGCGCATGTATCCGGGTGAATTCGGTTCAGAGGCACAAAGAAATGCAAACAGCGAGAAAACGCCTACAAGCGAAAAAACCGACCAAATCCAGCTTTACGAGGCATGGGCATGGCACAGAGGCGACTATGTCAATGTGAAATTAGGTCGCTGGGATAACACAACTCGCCTTGGAAGCAAAACCTTTGGCGGATATATAGATGCCAAAAAAGACAAAGACGTGGCTGACCGCAGCCCAAACCGCAATCGCAGACAAGCTGGTTTTATGAGCACATATTACCCGGAAAATGCCGTGCAGTTCGGTTTGAACAACTTTTACGAAAATATATCTCTGGATATAGCTCTTATAAGCAGCGATAACAAATTGAATAAGGGCGATTTGCGTACTTATTTCCATTTTAAAGATTTGGCCGGTATTGAGAACATGGAAATTGGCTTGGGCTATCGCTCCAATATATTTGACGAAATTTATTCCAAATATGGAGATGTTACCCACACTGTAGATTTGGCAGTTCGCATGCCTATATTGAAAGACATTGGGATTTTAAAAGATTTTGGCGTGTTTGTAGAAACCGCCCTCATTGGCATAGATGACCATCTAGGCGTAATAGATGAGGCTGATTCGGAAAATGAAAGGAAAAACCGCCTAGATAAAGGAGGGGTTCCAAGTAAGAATAATCCGGCTTTCCCGGTGCTTGTAGGATTGGATATTTCCCTCTATCGCGGTTTGGATAAAGTTGTGATTGAAGCCGAATACGACGGAGAACGCAGAAATGCAACAACAGGCGGCAAAGAGCATGTAAAAGACATACTAGGCTCCATCTATTTCCAGAAGATACTCAACGACCGTTTCACTCTTAACCTAGGCCTTCAGAGCGAAAACAACACAAAAGATTTCTCTTTTGCCGGTCGCTTGCAGGGAAGAATCAACTAGAGGGGTATGGCCTATAGTGTAACGGTAGCACCACAGATTCTGACTCTGTTAGCCTAGGTTCGAGTCCTGGTAGGCCAATTAAATGGATACTTGCAGTATTTTAATTTTAGCGGCTTCGGCATTATTATTGCTCATAGCCTTTGTTTACTCGCTCATAAAACGAGTTTTCCGTTCGCTTCATTTGAAGCTTCCGGAAGAAGAAACCGGGCGGGCGGAAAACGAACTTGAAAATATTCTGGACAGCGAAGATTTCAAGGAAATTGTTTTTCAGGGTATTTACGTGCCTTGCTTTGCCGCTTTTGCTCTTTTAGGTTACAAGTTTGCGAATGAACATTGGTATATTTGGTTCATAATGCCGGTGGCAATATATGTTGCGGATATTTTTATCATCAAAACTTTGGCTGCCATGCTTCCGGATACCCTTTCAAAATTTTGCATAAAAGCCTATGAAATTCTCAAATACATTTTTTTGCCAAGCGCAAAAGTCTCGCTTTTTTTCCAAAAAGGGCTTCTTAAAATTTTAGGCTACGACAGCAGACTCTCCTTTTTATCGGAATCCAGGAGAGGAGCCATGAGCAACGACGATTCTCCCTCCGCTTTGGAAGAAGAAGAAAAGCAGATGATTAGAAATATTTTTGTTCTTTCGGACACTCCGGTGCGGGAAATCATGACGCCGCGCGTTGAGATGCGAGCTATTGATGTTCAAACCTCGCTTCCGGATGTGATAAAACTTTTGAACAACGAAAGGCATAGCCGTTTGCCTGTATATTCGGATTCCATAGACAATATAATAGGCATTCTTTCAAACAGGGAATTTTTGGAATGGTACACGGAACGTCCGCACGAAACCTTTGACTTGCAAAAACTTGTACGTCCGGCTGTTTTTGTGCCTACGGGCAAAAAAATAGACACTATTTTGCACGAGCTTAGAGAGAGCAACAATCATTTGGTTATAGTTGTGGATGAGTATGGCGGTACCGCAGGCCTAGCCACTATGGAAGACATTTTAGAGGAGATAGTCGGGGAAATAAAAGACGAAGACGATTCGGAAGAAGATATGGGTTTTGTCAAGCTCCCGACCGGGCAGTATATGCTGGACCCGTTAATCACTCTCTCGGATTTGGAAGAATACCTGGGAATTCATTTTACCATAGAAGAAGACGAACATATAGAAACTCTTTCCGGCCTTATACAGCATACGCTAGGTTCATTGCCAAAAACCGGTACAAGCGTTGAAATTCAAGGCTACCTGTTCAAGATAAAAAAAATGGATGGCACCAAGATGGAAGAGGTCATTTTGGAAACGCCGCTCTAATCCCAATTAATGCTCGGAGCAGGCTCCTTTAAATCCTTGTTGCTCTTTGCTTCTTCAAATTTTTTCTTCAAGTACTCGGAGCGGTTTTTTTCTTTTTCCATTGCCTCGGCCAGTTTTTTTTCAAGTTCCGCGGGCTTGTTTTTCTCATGCTCCAAAAATGCTTCCAGGCTCTCTTTCTTTTTGCGCTCCCTGTGAGACACAACCTCCTTAGTAAAGGTATCTATTACCAATACGTTATCGCAGCACGGGCATATTACTTCTATATTTTGCATTTTGAAAATTTAGTAAAATTCAATATATTTATTTACTATATTCTTTTTGTTGAAGAAATTTCTTACCATAATACTCGCTTTAATAGCCTTACTGGTAGGCTTTTATGCTCTTGTACGCTTTGGAGGGTTTGACCCCGACGAATTATTTCCGAAATCTTCCGGCAAAGCGGAAATTTATGGAGAAGCAAACCCCGAAAAATTGCAGCTATTGTACGATTCTCTGGAAACCATAAGCTTTGTGATACGCAGAGAAACAGATGATAGACTGCTGAAAAACCTTAAGGAAACCCAAAAAAACCTTTGGGAGCGTATTCTATTAACCAGAAACGCCATCAACAAGACGGAAGCTCCTAAAAGCATAAAAGAAGAAGAAACAGATTTGGTAGATTCCTTAATAAAGGGGATTTCCGTTACCGCCGCTATACTGCTCGCCATAATTATATTCCTGATAATAAAAATAACCCGCCGTTCCAAAGAGGTTGAGAAAGTCACCGAAAGATTGAGGAACTTGCAAACAGAGCCTGTACCGCCACCGCCTCTAGGAGGTTTAGACCCAACCGTATTTTCCACCCGTTTCCGCCAGCCTCCGCTTCCTCAAGTTAAACCGGAAATACATCCGGCTTCTTCGGATACGGAATCTCCCCCTCAATCTCCCACTTTAAGGAAAACGGCAAAGCAAAGAGTAACCGAAGCGGTTAAAAGAATGGCAGAGGCACTTGAATCTCTACGTAAATACGGCACCGGAAAAACGCAAGCCCTTACTAAAACGCAAGCTGTGACCAACACCGGACAAAATATCAGGGTTCCAAGCCCCAACAACACAAAAAATACTCTGATGCCCGCAGACGAAACGACCTATGATCGCAGGGCTAGAGAAAAAAAGCAAATTTTAGACTACGCAAGGCAGGGACGTACGCCCGGTGAAATTGCAAAATGGCTAGGCCTTCCTCGAGACCAAGTTGAAACAGTTATTCGCCTGGCAAGGGAAAGGGGTGAGTGAAGAATTGAGAGTTAAAAGTTGAGAGTTGATGTACATATAAATTTGGCACTTGCCGGCGAACAGGCGCAGGCAGGTCAATCTTTGAATACGGAAAAGGAAAACAACTCTCAACTCTCAACTCTCAATTCTCAACTAACAGACAAGGCCGCCGTTCAGCTAAATACGGAAAGGTTAAAATTAATAGATGAAATATCTCGCTTGATTTTGGAATTGAAAAATCAATTTCCGGAGCTTGCGCAGAATTTATCGAAAGCAAGAGAGGGCATTTCCACAAATCAAGATAATACCCAAATAAAAAATTTATTAAACCTGCTCGAAACTATTCAGCAAAATCTAAGCGCTTTTACAGAGAAATCCCTGCCCGCCGAAAAACTCGCGCTTGCAAACGCCATAAAAAATCTTGTTGGCGAAGCGATAAAAATTCTACAGCCAAGCCTTGAAATTCCACCGGAAAACAAATTGATTTTAGCTCTTTCCAAAAATGATTTTGGAAGCGTTGCCACAGCCTCATTGCAAATTGTTTCGCAAACTGCGCAACCATCGCAAATTACGCAACCTTTGCAAACTGTACGAGCTATGCCATTAACTGCAACGCCGCAAACTTTTCAGATAATTTTTAATGCGTTGCAGGAGTTAAAGGAACTGGGCATTCCAAAGGAATTGCAAAAGGCTCCGCTAAAAGAATTGGAAACCCTAATTCTGCAAAAAACAGGAATTGATGTTCCAAAAGATTTTGCGAAAAATTTGTCTGTGGTATTTGGCGAGAAACCAATTTTTGTTCCGGTCAGTTTGCAAGGGCAACTGGCTGTGGCTACTTTTAATGTAAATGCTGCAAATTCTATTCGGGCGCCGGTTCCCGCGTCCGCGCCTACACCGGTTTCGGTTTCCGCTCCGGTTCCCGCTCCCGTGCCTACGCCGGTTTCGGTTTCCGCTCCGGTTTCCGCTCCGGTTCCCGCTCCCGCGCCTACACCTGTTTCGGTTTCCGCTCCGGTTCCCGCTTCCGCGTCTACACCGGTTTCGGTTTCCGCTCCGGTTCCCGCGTCCGCGCCTACGCCTGTTTCGGTTTCCGCTCCGGTTCCCGCTTCCGCGTCTACACCGGTTTCGGTTTCCGCTCCGGTTCCCGCGTCCGCGCCTACGCCGGTTTCGGTTTCCGCGCCGGTTCTTGTTCCCGCTCCCGCTCCTACACCGGTTTCAGTTTCGGTTATGCCATCGGCGGATACTAGGTCTACGGAACGGAATGAATTAGCAGAGCGAGTTGGATTGGCTAAACCGGAAAAAGAGCGACCGCAGGGAATTGTCCATACAATTTCAGTTCCTTTGCAAAAAATTTTACCTGATGTATCGCAAAATTCCGTTCAGAATCAAGCTCAAAATTTCCCGCAAAAATTTGAATTGGCTTTTTCGCTTTACAAAATCACGGAACAATCGCAAGAACCGAAATTTGTTTTGCAGCCATGGATAGCAAGTACGCTTATTCCAAAAGCGGAAAGAGATTTTTGGCTAAAAACAGATTTACCCTTAACTCCGCAAATATTAAATGTTAGAGAAGCCATCCTGTCTTTTGGAAATTTGCCGGAAAATCCTGATTTGGCAAGATTATTTGCAAGCAGCATTCACGAACTGTCTTTGCAAACCGAACAAGGCTCTGATGTTTCAAAGGAACAGATGAATCTTTTGTGGCGGGTTGTGCAAACAGCGGCTAACGAGGGGCCGGCGGCTAATGGTCAGGGGTTAGCGGCCAGTGCTCAAGGACAAGTTGAAAAACAGTTGCCTGCGCAAGTTATGCAAACTTTTTTGAAATATCAGCCGCAAGGAAATTACGAGGGCGATTTATTTAAAAATTTACCGGAGCCTGTTAAAAGAGAATTGCAACAGGAATTGCCTGCGGGAAAAACATGGCAGCCCGAAACCTTGCAGAAGGCTGTTGAAAAAATTTTGGAAAAACATATGCAACAGCCGAATTCGGTTATATTAAATGAACAGGCGAGCAAATCACACGAGGAAATAAAGCTGGTATTGCAAAATTTAAAGGAACAAATTCAATGGACTCGCATTGACCAGGACACTAGGCCTCAAAACGACAAGGAAAATGTATTTTATTTTATGCATGATGGAGAATTGCAAAAAGGCAGGTTGAAAATAAAAGATGAACGCAAAGGCGGTTCCAAAAGCCGGCAAGATTCTTCAATTTCCTTTTCAATAGAAACCAAGGCAAAAAATTTGGGCAACGTACGTGCCGATTTAATTTTGAGCAAAAGCATTTTGAACATTCGCATGCAAGATGAAATAGGAACCGCCGGCGATGCAGTCAAGGAAGAAAGGGAAACTCTAGCAAAGGAACTGGCCGATATCGGGATTTCCCTGGGTGAACTCGTTTACGGCAAAACGCCGAAGATTCATATTTTGAAAGTTGCGGAAAAAAAGGAAAAAACCGGAGGATTGGATGTCAGGGCTTGAAGCTGTAATTATAGGTTTAATAGAGGGCTTAACGGAATTTTTGCCCATTTCTTCAACAGGGCATATGCTCATAGCCAATGCTTTTTTGCAAAAAGAATATAGCGAAGCATTTTATGTTTTAATACAAGTTGGGCCAATAGCCGCATGTGCGCTTGTATTTTGGAAAGACATAGCCGGTTTTTTTGTGAACTGGAAAAAACCCGCTACCAAAGATTACGTTATAAAATTACTCGCCGCTTTTTTTCTCACCGGAGCGGGCGGCTTTATTGCAAAAAAATGCGGACTCAAATTGCCGGAAACCATTCTGCCGATTGCTTTTGCAGTTATAATTGGCGCCCTTGTTATTTTTGCCGTGGAACATAAATCTAAAAAAAGAACTCTAAATTCAAATTTAACCTGGGCGGTTGTTGCTGCTGTTGCTATCGGGCAGATAATTGCCGCTATTTTCCCCGGAGCATCCCGATCGGGAATGGCCATTATGGGAGCGCTTATCGTAGGTTTTGCGCGTCCGGATGCGGTTAAGTTTTCCTTTTTAGTTGGCATTCCAACCATGTTCGCCGCAGGAAGCTACGAGTTATTCAATGAAATTAAGGCAGGGAATACTTCGGATTTATTTTCGGTTGAATCCATAGTCGCATACATAATCGCCACAATATCCGCATGGCTTTCCGTGGTGTGGCTATTGAAATTTGTCCAAAGCAAAAATTTTATTCCATTTGCGTGGTACAGAGTTGCATTGGGGTCTGCTATTTTGATTCTCATGGCCACAGGCATCATTAAAACTGCATAAGCACGCAAGTTATATCATCCGTTTGATACGCATCGCCACGCCAGTCCGCAAGCGTTTGCGGAAGATATTTTTCTATGGAACTTTTGCTTATGGAACCGCTGTTCTCAAAAAATTCCACAAGCCTTTCAAGTCCAAAAATTTCTTTCGCAGGGCTGAATGTTTCGGTTACGCCATCGGTATATAAAATAACCGAGTCTCCTTTTTCTACGGCAAGTTCGCTTTCCTCTATATAAGGTTCTATATCGGTGTCCATCATAAGAGCAAGCCCTCCGGAGCGAATGCGCTCAATAATTTGGCTTTTGGAATGGAAATGCAAAATATGTTCATGCCCGCAGCTAATATAGCGCAATCTGTTCAGTTTTGCATCCCATTCAAAAAACAATAAGGTTACAAACATCCCGTTTTCTACCTTGTGGGATAAATAATTATTCAAACCGATTATCAGTTTTTTCAAATCATCTTCCTTCATGTATTGGTTTTGCAAGTATGTTTGCATAATGGCAACCAAAAGACCGGCAGAAACTCCTTTGCCGCTAACATCCCCTATAACCACCGCAAGTTTATCATCTTTCTCAAAAAAATCATAATAGTCTCCGCCTATTTCCTTTGCGGGCAGCATAAAGAACGAAACATCTATTCCAGTTACCTTGGGAACTTCCCTTAAAAACAGAGAACTCTGAATAACATTGCCGGATATAAGCTCCATGGACATTCTCAAATTTTCGTTTTTCTGCTGCGCCATACGGCTGGTACTCAAAATGATGGCGGCAAAATTGGCAAAACTTTTTGCCATGTTAAAATCCGTTTCCGTTAAATAATCGCTTCCTACTTTATTTTCCAATGCAAGAACCCCTAGAAGCTCGGATTCCTGCAAAAGCGGGATGAATATTATTGAATGCACTTCTTGAGACAGATTTCCGAATATCGCCTCCATATTATCCGAAGAATGGCTTAAAAATATGCTCTTTCCATCGTGCCCGCATTTCCAAATTATAGACCTGTTGTCTCTTATATGCTGCCTGAAAGCCATTTCGCGCAGTAAATCTACCCTGGTAAATAGCTTTTCGCTACCAATGCCAAGCGGAAAATAAAGACCGGTAACAGCTACGCAGGAAAAATAATTTTTGCCGCCTTCCCATTCGTAAATAGCTGCGCCTTTAACAGACAAAAAACGGCACAGGCTTTCCAAATAAGAATCCGCAGCAACTTTTTTATTGGAAAAATCTTTAATTGAATTGGAAATTTCACGCATCATGTTTTGAAATCCGGCCTGCTCCGTAAGAAGATTTTCCATTTTCATCCGAGAACCGTAAAGCTCGGACTGCCTTTTTTCCATACTCACATAAAATATCACGGACATAATAAGAACCCTGAATATATAAGCATCAAACGAAAGGCACATGATTGCAAGCGCAACAATCAAATATCTAGACATTTTCGGAATATAAGCCGCCCTGTGATATTCTTCGCCAATGCGAAACGCAACATAGATAGAAAATAACAGGGCAAATAAATCCAGTAGTTCATAACCATAAACATTTTGCCCCAATATATGCACAAAGACCTGTAAAAATACATTTTCAAATATCAAAATAAAAAGGTTTCGCTGTTTTTTTTTGTCAATGGCGTAAGATATATCGTTTTGAACTAAAAAGAGAAGAAAGAAAGGGTCTATGATTTTAGACGTATAGCTATGGGCTGCGGATAAAAACAAATACTGATATGTAAAAAAGATATTGAAAAGGAAAAATGCAAAAAAACCAAAAAATTCCAAAGCGAACTGTTTATCTTTGAACGAAATATTTCTCCATTTAACAAAAGCCACAACGGCCGGAAAAGCCATTAAAAACGGCAGAATCATGTAAACGGTTTCAAGTATCATTCCCAGCCATCGTCATCGTCGTTATCATCGGAAGCGACTCTGCTTGCGGCAGGCGCAGCATTTTGCGGAGATATGGCTACCGGAGAATCAGACAGATAATTACGCATTATACGCGGAGTTACAAATATAATCAAATCTCTCTTGATAACTTCCTTTTTTGTATTTTTGAATAGATATCCTAAAATAGGGATATCTTTTAAGAATGGAATTCCCGTTTCCGCTTCCATTTCCTCGTTTTTGGTTAAGCCGCCTATAACAACGGTTTCGCCATCGGAAACTACAACCTTGGTTTGCGCCTCCTGCTTGCTAATCACAAGGCGGCCTCCATCAATATTATAATCGTTGTTTTCAGGGCGCAATTCCAGCAAAATCCTGTTGTCGCCGGCAACATGCGGAGTAACCGTAAGCTTTATGCCGCTTTCCACCATTTGCAGGGCTGACTGCCCGCTGGCATCTACAACTCTTTCGGAAATCTGGTATCCCATAAAAATGGTGGCTTCCGTGTGATCCAAGGTTGAAATTTGCGGACTTGCCAAAACTTCAGAACGCGAATCGTTCAGAATATTTGTAATGGCAGCTTGCATATTCCCATCGAACGCATTCACGGCCAAAGTGGTTGTAGGGATTACGCCGCTAGATAACACCTCATCGCTGCCGGAGGAGGCTATACCCGACGTGCTAGGCGTATTGGAAAAGTTCGCATTAACTCTTGAACCGCCAGCCTGCATTTGCGTTCCTGGTCCGCTTTTTGTCCAGTCAATTCCCAAACTGTTTGCCAAACGGCTATCAACAACAATCAGTTTGGCCGTAATAACTATCTGCAAAGTTTCAATATCCAATTCGTTTAAAGTGTTTTGCATTTGCTCCAAACGCCTTTCCGTATCGTAAACTATTATGGCATTATTGCGCTCTATTACGGAAATTCTCCCGCGCGAGGGAGACCTGATAGTTTCCAAAACCTTAGCCATTTCTGCGGCGGAAGCATGCCTGATTTGGAAACTGCGCCTTACAAGCGGCGCAACCATATCGCTTTGCTCGCGTTTCTCGGATTCCATTATTATCTTCTGCTGATATGTGGCTGTCCTTTGAACGCTTATGTAATTGCCCTCAACAAGCCATGTCAAGTCGTGCAAACTGCACACGATGTCCATCATTTCCGGCCATGTTTTTTTGGTAACCGTCATTGACAGCCTGCCCAGAACATCCGGAGCGAGCAATATATCAACACCGGCAAGCACAGATATCGAATGGAAAACCGATTGGAAATCTGCGTCCACAAAGGACATATCATACCTTTTGCTGCTGCCCTGTATGGCTGCAAAGGAAGAAATCGCTAGAGACAGAACAAGTAGCTGGACAACAGCTATGAAGTTTTTTTTCATTGAACTTCTTTTCATTTGTTACCCCCATATTTATCGGGCAAAGACATTGTATAGCGGCGACTCACGCCATATTCCTGCAACAGGAACAGTACGCTGGTTTTTGATATTTTAAGTACCTTGCCGTTTTTAACAGTATCACCCTCGTGAAGGGTGTATGATTGCCCTTTAATTTTACTATCGGAAAAAAGAGCCATGGGCATTTCATTTTCATAAACAACGCCCGCCAAAATCAAATTGTCAATGTTAATTCCATCGTTTCCAAAACCCTTAACCTCTACAAAGGGGTCTCTGAAACCGTAAGAACTGTAAACTATCTTATCGCTATCCCTCCAGCCGAATTTCGCGGCAATGCTATCTACTCCGCCCGGCGCGTCTTTTTTCAAACGATGCAGCTTGTCCTTTTGAGAAGTTGTAAGCTCCGCTTCCTGAAGAACATCTCTCTGGTATATATAACCCTCCTTGTTCTGATAGCGTACCTTGTAAAACGGATGACGTCTATCCAGAACTTTTAAGCGGTCGCCGAATTCCAAGGCTTCCAAAGGCCGACCCTCGTGAGGAGATGGGAAAAGAGAGGCTATGTCTTCGGTTACCATATAAGATGCATCAGACCTTTTAACCTGTATGGTTTGCGAAAGGGAAGGGTCTTGTACCGGATTTCTATCCAAACGTTTTGCAAAATCGGCAGCTTCCAAGGCCAAAGGTTCGTAACTTGGCAAAAAGTAACTGGATTTACTTACGCTTGTTGCAGTGGCTTGCCAGCTTTCCAGTCGGCCACGGTGTGTTTCGTATTGCAAAAGCACCCTTTTGTTCATAACCATAACAGCCGGTTTTTTGCCCCGGTATAAATACACAACCAATTTGCCGTTAGCCCATGCCAAACCTTTTGCAAAACTACTGCTTGCGGTTTGAAACAGTTTGGAATCCTCCGGCGCATTCGGAATGGATAGCTCAACTGTAGAATCCGTGATTGTTGGAGGTTTCATATCTCTGGGAAACTGATAATCCAACACTATTAAAAGCCCTTCCCATTCGGAATTTTTTTGCACAGAGATATTTGAAATACGCGGAGGCATAATTGAAAAATCGCTTAATTCCGAATCTTCGGAAGAAACCGGCACTGCTAAAAGCATTGTCAAAAGCAAAATATCTAATATCAGCAACCGCCTTTTCATAATCAATTCTTCCTTGAGGTAAATGTAGTTAAATCAAAAGAAACACCCATTGTTATCGGTTCCCACCCATGATCTTCCGCCTTTTTCACCTCCTGCGCTATGCCGCCGGATCGAATCAACTTTAAATTATCTATGGTCGTAGGATAATTGAAGTTCGCTATTTCCGCAAATAAATACCCCAGCATATGGTAACCGGCATTAACGTTAAAGGAATAGTTATTCTCCACAAAATGCTCCTTTTGCTGCGAACCGGTCGGCTTAAATGATTGAATATTAACACCCGAAGCCCTAACTACCGCATACAAATCCTGCAAACGAAGCGGAACTTTCTCTTCTTCCGGAAACATTTCCTTTAACCTTTCAAATTCAATTGATGCCCTTATTGAATCCGCTTCCAGCATAGGAATACGCGGCCTTTGCGCATTTATTTTATCCAGTTCGGCCTGGGCGTTTTTTTGGTCGCTCACAAGTTTTTGTTTTTGAAATTGAAATTCCGCCCAAACAGAATCATAAAACCAGTAACAGGAACCCACGCAGGCAATAACGGCAATTACGAGATATATATTCTTCTTGTCTCTTATGTCAAACTTTGAATCTGCCATACATCCTCCTAGCGAACCCCGTCTTCCATGCCCAACTGCGAATTGAATGCAACTTTAAGAGAAAAATTGTAAGCATCGTCATTATTTACTTTAGCCGCGCTTATGCTTGTAAGGGTAACTCCGGTAACGCTTTCCTTTTGTTCCAGCCTAAGCATATAAAGCGCAACTTCCGAAAAGTTCCACGTTGCGCAGTTTATATCCATTTGCTCCGTAGTTTGGGTTATCCCGGTTATCCAAGTTCCCTGCGGAAGCGCAGTGGATAAATCTTCAAACAAAATAACCCAGCGTTTGCGGCTGACCTGTATGGAACGCAATGCATCGCTCTTTCGCTTTACAACCGCCAGTTTTTCTTCCAAGTCCTTTATTCTATCGAGCAGAGGCCTTTCCTTCTCAACGGCCAGCCTGGTTTGCTCAACGGCTTTCTCCAGTTCATGAGTAGTATCGGTTACATATATGTATATCAATATCTGAATCAAAGCCACCAAAATAAGCGCAAAGGTAGACCATACAACGCGCATATCGGAAAGCCATGATAAATCAAACTTTGTACGCCTGAACTCGGTTGGCAAAAGGTTTATTTCAATAAGCGGGATATCTTTTTGCTGGTTTGCCATTAAAATCTCCTTAGGGCAAGACCCAGAGCAACGGCGTAAGTGCTGGACACCGTATCCCAATCCATTCCGAAAGAGCGGTTATCGTGTATCTGCACGGCTTTAAACGGGTTTAGCTGCACGGTATCCAATTCCAGCCTATCGGCAAGAAACGAATTCAAACCGATTATATTTGAACCTCCGCCTGTAATTATTATTTTAGACGGCTTTCTATAATTATCGGAAGAACTGAAGTAACGAAGCGCCGTATCTACTTTAATGGCTATTTCTTCAAAAACAAATTCGGTTGCAAATTTTATCTTTGATTCATCCAGGCCTGATTCTCTGACGCCGGCTCCCATAAGCAATTCGCCGCTTTTTTCAGGCGATATGCCCAGAGGCCCGGACAATTGCTCTTGCAAATCGTGAAGAGAGCCGCCCAGTATTGAACGTGCCGTGTTGAAATATCCGTTTCGCAAAAGAGCTGCATAAGATTTGCTGTATCCTAAATTCAAAAGCAAAATTGAATCATCATCGTCTTCCGGCGGCAGGCCTGAGGCATCTGCCGAAGATTTTGTAGCCGAATAAACATTACCCAAAACAAAAGCGTCTACGTCTATGGCAGATATCTTCAAGCTCAAAGCCTGGAACAGATTTATCCAAGAAGACAAACCGTCTTTCTTAGCCGCCACTATCATTGCCTCTATGCCTTCCTCTCTGCGTTCCAAAATAGAATAATCGAGAACATTGCCCGCATCATCAAAAGGGCTTCTACCCATGGCTGTCTGCAATATAAGCTCATGTTCCGGAACCTTGGGAACAGGTTTTACCAAAATTCTATCGCACAAAATTCCGGAAGTCCAATTTACTGAAATTGCAAAATCGCCTTCTATGCCTCCGGGCATGGCTTTGGCAAGCAAAGCCTGAACCTTGTCTATTAAAACAGAAACATTGCGTATTTCGTTATCTACTACAACCCCCTCCGGAATAGTATCATGCTCCAAGGCCAGCAAAGTGCCTTTTACTCCTATTTTATGGCCTACAACAGCAACTCTAGCTAAACGATGGCCTATATCCACGCCTACGGTTTTACTTTCGCCGCGTATCCTCGAAATTATATTGTGTAGCTGCACAAGATAAATATATAATTTTTTTGCAGGAAAAGGGAATAAATTTCCGATTTATCGGCAATTTGGCTAAATAACAGTAAATAACCGCTATCAGGAATGCTTAATCATAGAATCTTGCCTTTGCTTTTCAAATATGTATTGTATTACTTGCTCTTGAATAGAATGAATTTCACCCTCAAAGGCAACGCTATGCACATAATCGGATACCCTTACCACCTTTACCGGCAAACTATCAATATTACCGTGGCCGGGAAGTTCAAAAGTCAATCGGAGTTCAGAACCATTAGGGAGCTTGACCGGAAGCGCCATGCCAAGGCCGCCGCCGGACATATCAATTATCTTGCCAAAGAAAATATCGCCTACGGCGCCATTTTCCATTTGGCCTACTTCAACCGGAATGCTAACGTCTATGCGTACCCAATTCCTCTGCTGGGTGCGGCTTAATTGGGTTGCATGGCTTAAAACCAGCGCTCCTTGCGAATCGTTCAGCACCTGCGCCCTAAAAGCGTATTCCGCATCGCCTGGCCTGGTCATATTCATGCGAATCCATGTTCCTGCCGATACCTGAGGACCATCCGGGCGAGCTATGAACCATTGCGATTCCTCCACGCCAAGAACCAAGCACATTCCCTTGTGAGTCGCTTTTCCGTTCTCCGGAATTTGCACTATGCATTTTTGCCCGTTGTCAAATTGCCTTGTTGATACAAAGGCTATTTCTCTGGATAAGGGCAAAAAACCCAGTACTTTTCTTATGCCTCTTATGTTTTTGAGTTTTTCCTTTGGCATTGATTCTATTCTTTTGCTTTTATAATATTTTTCAAGCGAATTTTCAAACACATGCGGAGATTTTATTATGGAATCCGGGTCTTGCAAACCCGATTCCAGCGCAATTTCCTTTAGAAGGGCTATGCCGCTTTGGCTCAAATTAAAACGCTTCATATTATAATCAAATTTTTTCCAAGCCAATTCCAGCAGCTCATTCTTTGTTTTGTTTGAACGATGGATTTCGTAAAACACCACAGCCACGATTAACAGGGTTATCAACGATATGAGTATAATAATGGTTACTAAAGACAAATCCTTGTCCACCGACTTCATGATAGATTTGGCAAATTGCTCATAGGCGCTTATACTGTCTGCCTGAGCCAGAACTATCGTGTTAAGCATAGCGATAAGGAAAAAGAATTGGGGCATTCCGAATTAATATAGAAAATGCAGCAATGCGCATTTACTATGTGGATACGGACATTTCGCTAATAGCCAAACTTGGGACTTTTACGCTTGAAAAGGAATCGCTATATTCGCAGCCTGTTTCTGCTATGTTTTTTAGCAAATCAAAGAAATTTGCCGAAATTGTCAGATTGTCTGCGGCGTGCAAGGGAACCCCGTTTTCGCACCAGAAACCTTGGGCGCCTATGCTTATTTCGCCGCTTACCGGGTTGCAGCCGGAACTACCCTCCAGATGGTTTATCAAAAGGCATTTTGGAAATATTGATAAAATTTCCTTGCCAGATAATTTGCCCAGAGGAACAACGGCATTCATAAAACCGGTACCGGCCTTGCCGGAAAACCCCCGGATGCCATGCCCTGTGCTTTTGCGCTTTTCTTTGGAAGCCGATTCCAAATTGTACAAAAAACTCTTGAATATCCCGTTTTCAACAACGCCGAGCGCAGATGTTGGAATTCCCTCGCTATCCATAAGCACCGAACCCGGCAAATCCGGCTGCAATGGTTCGCTGAAAAGGGAAAATTTTTCGCTCGCAATCTTTTCACCCAAGCTGTCCTTTAATCTGGACAAGCCCTTTTGCGCATTTTCCGCAAAAAAAGGCGATAAGAATATGGATAAAATATTCGCCGAAATTCTTTTTGTCAAAATCACAGGTATTTTGCCGCTTTTTACAGGCCTGGGCGATAAAAGCTCCTTTGCCCTGGAAATAACTTCGCTTGATATTTGCTCTGCGGATACCGCTTCAAAATCTCTGCCGCCCTTGCCGTACCAGCCCATTTTAACAATGCCAGCCCGTTCGGCAACAGCACCGGCTCCAATGTTAAAACTGTTCCTTCTGTCTTTGAAAAAAAGGCCTTTGCTGTTTGCGAAGATTGTTGTTGAAGAGGAAATTTCCGCACCCAAATCCGGGACATTTTTTATTTCGCTTGCCGCCAAGACCTGTTTTTCAATGTTTAAGCACATATTCAGCAAATGGTTTGTATCCACGTTTTCCAGCTTGGGGTTGTAGGTTGGCAATGTATTTTTTATGGTAACAGGTTCCGGCAGATCTGTGTCTATAGGCTCCGTGTATTCGCTGTTGGAAATGGCATCGGAAAGAATTTGTTCCAGAGACTCTTTTGAAAATTTTTCCGTTGAGGCATAACCGGGCTTTTGATTTTTGAAAATACGAATGCCTATTCCTCGCGAGTTTGAAATTTCCGTATTTTGCAAGATTCCGTTGAAAACGGAAATACCTCGGCTATCGTGGCTCCCGGCCAGAACATCAAATTGTTCTGCGTCGCTTTTCCGGGCGATTTCGGTTAGATATTCTACTGATTCCTGCATTATCATGCTTTGTCTCCGTTTTCATTCTCCATAATGACCGAATTTTCGCCATCAATGGTTATCCAGTTAATTAAAATAGAAACTCTGTATTTGGTGTTCAACATATTCCAGTAAAAATCCAGGTTTTCCTTGGGGGTGTTTTTTATGGGCATCAGGCGGGGAAGGCCTATAAAGGATTGCAAGGGGTCAAAATCGCCTTCGTAGGTGGTTAGCATTTCGCCAAGGCCTGGGGTACCGGCTTCTTTTTCTATGAAAAGGGATTCGCGTTTTGGGGTTTCTTTGCCGTTTGCTTTTAAAATTGACATGGCATAAGAACCGTTGGGGTAAAAAATGCCGGATATTCTTGGGGTGTAGTTTGGGGCATCGGGTTCATAGGTTCTGGTTTTGAGTGCTTCTTCTGCGGTTTTGCCGTTTTTCAAAAACTCGGATATGGTATCGGTTTGGTTGCCGTTGCTTATTATATGCACGCCATTTACAACTCTAAGCGGAGTATATATTATTAAACTTGGGTCTGAGAGTTTTTTTTCGTCAAAGGGTTTTGTGCTAACGGAGCCGTCTTTGTTTTGGACAAAAATCCGGTTTTTGCTGTTTTCGCTTCTGCCTGTAAGCCAGTATATTTGAACTCGCTCGCCGTTTGGGGCAAGCCCCATTATTATTCCCCGTCCCGGGTAGGCGTTGTTTTTTAACCACTCTAAGGACAACTCCGGCATTTTTACCTCATATCTATTTCATCTGTACCCGGCGGCGCATTGAATTTAAATTCCTTTTCAGAAAATTTTCCCTTGCTTAAATTCTCAATTGAATACCATGTATCGTTGCCAAAATTATCTATTGTGTGCAAGCGAAGCGGCGAACAGTCGCTTTGAGAGAGCCATACCTCCATTGATTTGAATTGGTCTTTGTATTTATCGGGGTTAAGGCTTAAGGCATGGACGCTTTTGCCCTTCCACAATTCCTTTTTTGCGCCGATAGCTTTTGCGTTCAGATAGCGAAAGAGAATTTCGCTGGGCTGCAATTTATTTTCCAAATCCGATATGAGTTTTATAAGCACCTGTTTTTGCAAGGGGTTATATTGCCACAGGTTTTCGCCATCGCTCAGAATCTGCATATCCGGCATTGCAAGCGCAAAGCGGTTATTGTTTCCGGTGAGCAGGGTTCCGCTTTTTTGAATTTCCTCGCCGGTGCCGGCGATTCTGGTTAGCATTTGAAAATTGAATTTGAATTCCGCATTTTTGCCAAAGTAATTAGCGGAACATTGGAGCAGGGAATCGGCTTGCGCTGCAAGGGCCGGCGCGAGGGCTAAGAGGAGCAGGGCTAGAATCTTCGGTCGTGCGTTTAGAGCCATTGCAGGAATTTAGAAAATTTAGAAAACTTTTAACATATCCATATACCCTTTCTTATCCTGCGCAAGCATAAAAGACTCCCCTATCAAAACCGCATCCACGCCGCATTTCTTTAAAAACTGCATATCCTGGGGAGTTTTTATTCCGCTCTCGCTAACCTTAATCACATCGCTTGGGATTAACTTGCAAAGCCGTTTTGTGGTTTGCAAGTCCACATTGAAGGTTTTTAAGTTGCGGTTGTTTATGCCTATAATTTTTGCCCCTGCGTTCAAGGCGTTTTCAACTTCTGCTTCGTTATGAGTTTCAACGAGGGCGGAAAGCCCTATTGAGCGGGCGAGTTCAATGAAGCCTTTTAATTTTTCGTTTTCCAAAATTGCGCATATGAGCAAAACAGCGGAGGCACCCAAAAACTTTGCCTCGTAAATTTGAAATTCATCTATTATAAAATCCTTGCGCAGCACAGGTATTTTAACTTCTTTTGCAATGCTTTGCAAATATTTGTTTTTGCCTTTGAAAAACTCCGGTTCGGTTAAAACGGAAATCGCAGATGCCCCGGCAGCTTCATATTCCTTTGCGATTTGCAAATAAGGAAAATCCTCTGCAATCACGCCTTTTGATGGCGATGCCTTTTTCACTTCGCAAATAAAGGAAATTCCTTTTCCTTTCAAAGCCCGCTCAAAAGGGAAACCGCTTTTTTTTGCCTCTAGCAAATGTTTTTCCGTGTTTGCAACTATTTTGCTTAGAATGTTATTTTCCATGTTTTTCCTGCTAAATATTAGTCAACTTCACAAACTCTTTAAGCTGGGCAAGCGCTTTCCCGCTGTCTATGCTTTCCGCTGCAATAATAACGGCATCCTGCATTGGAAGCTCCGGCTTTGCTATGTGAATGGCCGCTGCGGAATTTAACAGCACAGTGTCAAACTTAGGGCCTCGGACGCCGGAGAGTATATCCGTTGTGATTTTTGCGTTCTCTTCGGGAGTTCCGCCGATTAAATCCTCTTTTTTGCAGCGATTGAAACCGAATTGCTCCGGAGTTATTTCGTATTTTTTTAGCCAGCCGTTTCTGAATTCGCAAATTTTTGTGGGCGCGCTCATGGAAATTTCATCCAGGCCGTCTGTGCCAAAAACCACCATCCCGCTCTTAACGCCTAAATTCAAAAGCACCTGTGCCATCGGCTCCAGAAGCTCATCATCGTAAACACCCAAAAGCTGCATGGCCGCACCCGCAGGGTTTACCAAAGGTCCCAAAATGTTGAATATTGTTCTTATGCCGAGTTCCTTGCGAACAGGAGCTACATATTTCATTGAAAGGTGATAGTTCTGCGCAAATAAAAAACATAAATTGATTGATCGCAAAATTTTAACGCTGTGTTCGGGAGTTATGTCCAGCTTAACACCGAGCGCACCCAGAATATCCGCTGCGCCGGACCTGCTGCTCGCCGCACGATTTCCGTGCTTTGCAACGGGAATATTGCATGAAGAAGTTACAATAGCGGTTGTTGTTGAAATGTTGAATGTATTAGCTTTGTCGCCGCCGGTGCCCACAATTTCCAAACATTCCATATCGTGCAAAACCCGGACGCAATGCTTGCGCATACCTATTGCGCTTGCTGTTATCTCCTCTATGGTTTCGCCCTTAACCGCCATCGCTGTTAAGAATGCGGATATCTGAATATCGGTCGCATGGCCGCCCATAATCTCGTCCATTACGGCTTCGGCAACTTCGGGAGTCAAATTCTTTTTTGCAGCAGCTTGTACAATAGCTTCTTTTATCATGGCATGGAATTTAGAAAATTGCCTTTAGCCTTTTATATTCCGCCTCATCCGTTAAGTTTACGTTCTGCGGACTTAGCGAAGCATAACCCTGCTCCAACCACCAGTCATCCGTTCCCTCTCGCAAATCCGGAATCTTGTTGCCCACTAGGTTGTAGGCTTTTAAAGCACCCAGTTGAGAGTTGAGAGTTGAGAGTTGAGAGCTGTGTGTTGAGTCTTCGTTTACTAGGTATGCTGTTTCTTCGCCCAAATAATCTTTGGATTTTTCCGCTTCTACGTAATAATCGTTGAACATGCTTGTGCTTGTCATGGATATCTTTACCCCTTTGCACGGATTTTCCTTGCTGCACGGCGGAACATTGAAATTCCACAGCGTTTGTCTGGGCATTTTTGAAAAACTTTTATCCTTCAAAATTTTTTGCACCCATTTCAGGGCAAAATCAAGAGCCGCATCGCTTTGCTTTTGCAAGCTCACCGCTATGGCGGGAATTCCCCACAAGGCGGCTTCCCTTGCGGCTCCAACTGTTCCGCTGTAAAAAGACGCAACACCCGCATTATCGCCGTTATTCACGCCGGAAATAACCAGGTCAAAATTGACATCTTTGTAAATGTGCTTCAAGGCGAACTTCATGCAGTCCGCAGGAGTGCCGTCCACCCAAAAAGCCTCGCAGGGAAAATTTTCCGCCGGCGCAAAATGCAAGGAGCGATAGTAGGAAAAGCTATGCCCCACTCCGCTTTGCTCGCGCTGCGGCGCAACCACTCTCACATTTGCGCATTCCATAGCCGCCCCTGCAAGAGCGAGTAAATTATATGCCGCAATGCCGTCATCATTTGTCACTAAAACGTTCATTGTGGTTGTGAATTTAGTAAAAAAGCAAAGCGGTATGTTTAATTTAAAGTTGAGAGTTGAGAGTTGAGAGTTAGGTGAAATTTAAAAGCTTTTATTTTTGATTCTTTTAACTCTCCATTCTCAACTCTCAACTCTCAACTAAATATAACTCCGCATTTTATACTTTCACCACGTGCCCTCCCTCTACGTCCATGTTCCCTTTTGCGCTTCCATTTGCAATTACTGCGATTTTTGCGCAATGCCTGCACCGGAGAGGCTGCACGACGAATACGTGGATTTGGTTTTGCGGGAATTGAAATTAAGAACAAAAACGAATTTTGAAACCATATATTTGGGTGGCGGCTCGCCCTCTGCCCTAAGCATGAAAAATCTGCAAAAATTATTGCAAGACTTGAGGACAGGTGAACTAAAAGAATTTTCAATGGAGTGGAACCCTGAGCAGGTGGATAGCGAAAAAATAAAACTCGCTCTGGACTTTGGAGTAAATCGCTTTAGCCTAGGAGTGCAAAGCCTAAACGATAATTTGCTGAAAATGCTGGGCAGGCGGCACTCGGCAAAGACCGCATTGAAGGCTTTTGAAAAATTGAACTCCGCTTTTAGCACCGGAAGCTGCGACTTAATGTTTTGCCTGCCTAGCCAAAGCACGGAAAATTTTTTGAGCGATGTTAAAACTCTCATAGACCTGAAAGCAAAGCACATCAGTTTTTACGGATTGACCTTGAAAAAGAAAAATAAACTCCCGCCGCAGCCGGAAGATTTATATCCCGAAATGTACCTAAAGGCCTCGGAAATTTTGCAAGCAGCCGGATTGCACAGGTACGAGGTCTCAAATTTTGCCATGCCTGGCCACGAGAGCAAACACAACATGGTTTACTGGAAAAGAGGCTCCTACCTGGGAATTGGGCCTTCTGCGCACAGCTATTTGAACGGAATCCGCAGCTATGCAAGCGAAAAATACCTCCCCTGGAAAAAATGGGTTCTAAGCAGTTGCCCGCAAACCGGCTTAACGCAAGATGTTCCAAATGCGGAAGGCAGGGAAATAGAAGCCGTTTGGCTGGCCTTGAGAACAAGGGAAGGGCTGTCGCTAAAGAGCTATGAACGGGAATTCGGAAAGAAATTTGACCTCAAAAAAGCGGATTTCTTTATAAAAAAGGGCTGGCTGGCGGTAAAAAGAGAAACTGTTGCGTTAAATGGCGAAGGATGGCTTTGGCTGGACAAAATTTTACTAAATTCCTAAGCATGAGTGAGGAAAACACGCAAGAAATACATCGCAGATTGATGGTGCTTTTCAAAAACCGCAGCGATATGGCTGATGCCTATATTTCAAAATTTGGCACAGAAATCAATATGAAGAACATCCAAGCTATTAGGACTGAGTTCCCTGGCATGGGAGACACTAATTCCATGCCGGCAGCACAGACGGAAGAGCCTGTGCCTGAGGCTCCTAAGGACCCGACGGATATTGTTTTTAAATTCAGCGATAAGGCTTTTGAACCTACACAGACCGACCCTACTAAAGAGTCTCCGCTTTATCCGAGAGTTGTCGACTGCCCGATTTGCAAAAAATGGGGGTTGAACTCCCAAGAACTGAGAGCAAAGTCTCTATCTATAATGAATGACCCCTTTATGGCACCCGTGTATAAGTCAACCGGGCAATTTCAGGAGATAAATTACCTGCTCGCTTGCGTAACCGTATGCGAAGGTTGCTTGCTCGCAAGCCCCGACCGCAAGGACTTTGTGCTCTATAACAGAACCACAAGGCAAAACCAGGACAGCCAGCTCGCGCCGCAGGTAATTAGAGAGTTAAAGGAAACCACAGACAAACGCAAGGCTTTTTTTGAAAAAACCGGTATTGGCGATATTCTGTTCAAAATTCCAAGAAGTCACGCTGCCGCCATAGTAAGCTACCAGTTCGCAGATATTCGCGCGGAAGTTGAGGCTGGGGCAAAAGTCCAAGGTGCTTATTTTAAGCGCGGCAATTACTGGACCCGCATTGCGCTCCTTTGCAGGCAAGCCGGCATGGACGACCATTTGCCCTTGCAAATTGCCGCAGAGCATTTTAAAACCGCATTTTATATGTCTGATTTTCCAAAGGTAGACCTTGAATGCCAAACTATCTACATTCTCTTCAATCTCTTTCTTTATTTTGGAAAACCGAAAGAAGCCCGCGATTATCTGAACGTTTTGGATAAAAATCGCCAGGATTTGGAAAAGATGGAAAACCCGCCGGAAGAAAGTTTAGCCCCTATAAGAAAGTGGCTGGAAATGGGGAAAAATCGCTGGGAATACCGCGATGAGCCGAATTTCTGGAAAACCCCGGGGCTATGAACTATTACGCAATAGGTTCCTGCAAAATAGAAGATTACGAACTGGAGAGTTTTAAACTCTTTGAAGCCGGGGTTGCAAGCCTGGAAGAATTGGAGGGGGAAAAAGATTCCGAGATTGCATTTAAATTCTGCACAAATTCAAAAGATGAACTGGAGAGAATAGCAGCCGAATTTCCGCATTTAAATTTTGAATGCGGAGAAGAAGAAGAAAAGGATTGGGATTTGTGGTGGCGTGAAAGGCAAACCCCTGTTAAGGTTAGCGAAAGCCTTTGGGTACGGCCTCCTTGGGTAAATTTTTCCGCAAGTACCGGCGACACTGTTTTGGTACTGGAAGCGAAAACAGCCTTTGGCACCGGCGAACACAGCAGCACGGCGTTAGCGGCTCGTTTGATGGAAAAGGTGAATTTCAAAAATAAAAGCGTATTGGATATAGGTTCGGGTACGGGCATCCTCTCTTTATTCGCTTTGAAAAGAGGCGCAAGGTTTGCGGTTCAAACCGAAATTGACCCTTTTACAATTCCCTGCCTTGCAGAAAATTTTGAACAAAATGGAGAAAAGCCGCCAAATGCAATTTTGGGGTTTTTGGATTCTTTTAATGAAAAGGCAAAATTCAACGTAATCGTTTGCAATATGATTCGCACCGAAGTTTTGCCTCTGCGAGCGGACATTGAACGGCTTTTAGCGCATGGCGGAGAATTTATTTTGAGCGGCCAGCTTGAATGCGAAAAGCATTTTATTCTGGACTGGTTTGAGGAAGCGGGATTTGCGGTTTGCGAGGAAGTTGTTTGCGATGAATGGTGGGCTGTATTATGTCTGAACCCCGATTTTCCTGATTAGAGGATTAACAGGATTATTAAAAATGATGTTAAAAAATCAAGAAAATCCTTTAAATAAGTATAACCGCAGTATTCCTACTTCCCGCACTTGACGTTAGGCTTTGCCACGCACCGTTTTCAGACCTTTGTTTTGCATGTCGCACTTGGATTTGTTCTCCTTTGTGTCTTGCATTTCTGTGCAGGTTGTTAGTTTGCCGGCTATATTTGCCGTGCTGCTAGGCAAAGAGTTTCAAAAACCATTACAAGGGACTCAGAGGTATAATTGCGTTCTCTTATCAAATGCATGAATTTATCCGCCCAATCCTTGAACAAAGCATCTGTAAAAAGTTTCTTCATTATTTCAATGTTCAATTGCCTGCTCTCAACGCAAACGAAAATTCCGTGACAAATCGCTAAAAGCTCATTTACCTTGCTTTCTTCAATTCCTGTCTGATTTCCTTTTGTTGGGACTATCGGGCGATATTTAAGTATGGAATTTGCCATTATGCCGGCTATCTTTGTATGCTGGGCTCTGC
>JGI24698J34947_10000080_pt1 | contig 31361 bp, 30 predicted proteins | sample TergutMp193P3_FD_34947 | JGI IMG/M metagenome (IMG submission 34947) | reverse complement strand
CGTGCGCGAACCGGTGAGCGCGTCTTTTGAGAAAAGGCTAAACGGCGTAGGCTAAGAAAACCTTTCATTTTTAAGTAAAGGCTTCAAGCCGCTTTAGCCCCAGGAAGGGCTCTGCACAGCCCGCCTTCAACACAAAGCAGAGAACATTGTAAGGGCAAGTTTAGCCCTTAGGGTAGGATTATTGATTACCCTGCGCCCCCGTGAGATGTATTATCGCCTATTTCCCCAACTCGCTTCGCAACGGAACCGGCTCATTGTCTGAGTCTTCAATATGATTGCCCGCAAGGTACTTTTTGGTCTCGCTGGCAATAACGCCGGAAAGCAGAAGGACGGCAACCAGATTGGGAATAGCCATCAGCGCGTTCAGGGCATCGGCAATCTCCCAGACGAGATTCAGGGAAAGAACCGTTCCCAGAAAGGCGATAACTACATAGACAACCCGGTAGGGAATGATGCTCTTTGTACCAAACAGATATTCCATTCCCTTTTCACCGTAATAGCACCAGCCGAGAATGGTAGAAAAAGAAAAAGTGATAAGACCGAATGTAAGAATTAGATTTCCCAATACGGGAATCTGATGAAAGGCTGTAGTGGTAAGCCTGTTGCCGTCGCTCATATCCAAAACGCCCTGATATGAAAGGCCGGAGGTGATTATCACAAGGCCGGTCATAAGGCAGATAACCACCGTGTCCCAGAATGTCCCGGTGCTTGAGACCAGCGCCTGACGGACGGGGTTTTTGGTTCTGGCAGCCGCGGCTACGATGGGAGCCGAACCCATGCCGGACTCGTTGGAAAAAAGCCCCCGCGCAATGCCGTAGCGGGCGGCGGTGAGCATCTTTACCGTTACAAATCCGGCGAAGCCTCCGCCTACAGACTTGATGTTAAAAGCGCTTAAACAGACAAGCTGAATCGCGGGAAAAATATGATCGTAGTTGATTATCAAAATAGCCAGGCATCCTATAATATAGACCACCGACATAATGGGAACCAGCGCTTCCGAAACTCTGGCAATCCATTTAAGACCGCCGAGGACAACCAAGCCGACCAATCCCGCGATGACAAGGCCCGAAACCCATTTCGCTATGCCGAAATTACTGCTTACCACATTAGCGACGGTGTTGGACTGTACTCCCGAACCAATGCCGAAGGCGGCTGTCGCGGCAAAGAACGCAAAGAGAACCGCCAGCCACTTCATTTTAAGACCGCGTTCAAGCGCGAACATCGCCCCGCCGATCATCATACCTTTGTCATTTTTAACACGGTACTTCACCGCGATAAGGCTTTCAGCGTACTTGGTCGCTATGCCGAACACGCCTGTCAGCCACAGCCACAGAAGAGCCCCCGGACCGCCGGCTGCAATAGCCGTTCCCACTCCGATAATATTCCCCGTGCCGATTGTTGAAGCCAGCGATGTTGCCAGCGCCCCGAACTGCGAAACATCCCCCGCGCTGTTTATATCCCTTACTGTCGAAAGTTTGATCCCCAATCCCAGCTTCCGCTGAATGAACCCGGTTCTGATGGTCATAAAAATATGCGTTCCCAAAAGCAGAATCAAAAGAGGCGGCCCCCAAAGCCAGCCGTTAATTACACCGATAATTTCCGTGAATTTTTCCATAATACCGCTCCTCAAGTAACACAATGGATAATTTTCATGTCAATATAATTATTTTATACAAAAAAATTATATATAGGGAAGGGGGGAAATTTACTTTTTTTTGAAATCCTGTCCGCTGTAAATTTAAAGGGTATTGGGCGAATCTAACTGCGCAGGAAGGCGCATGTTGGTTTCAAGATAGCCATGACGGCGTTTTTTAATGGAGATTTCCATAAGCGCGTAGCCGTCGTTTTCCATTATGCGAAAACGCGTAATGGAAATGGGGTCGTTTTCTGAAATGCCGGCTTCGTCGGCAATGGAGCCGAGGACCACCTTACTTACAAGGAAATTTGATGAAAAAAAGCCGCCGCTTAAGGGAGTCAGCACCATGCCGAAAAGCGGGGCGGCGATCCTTGCGCGGCTGTCAACCTTTGCCGCTTCCGACAGGGGAAGCTCGGGGCGCGGGACGGTCATTACAACGTTCCTCTTAACCGCGCCCTCGGGATTTACGGTTTCAATCGCCACAAGTTCTCCCGGACCGGCAAGGAAAATCGCGTCCTGGAGGGCGGGAATAAGCGCCCCCTGGGCAGCCGTTATCGCCCTTCCGTTGATCGTCCTTATAACTGAACCTTCGGCAATCTGATGGTACATGGCAGGAGTATTCGGCGCGACATAGATGATCTCGGCCCCCGAATAAGTTTCGCATAACGCAAAGCCGAGCCAGGGCCTCTGCGCCTTCCCGCCTTTAATCATCGCCGGGAGGGCGGCTGCAAGGCGTTCCGCCGGAACGGCGAAGTTCAGCCCCTGATAGTACTCGGCTCCTGCAAAGACAATCCCAACAAGACGGCCTTCACTGTCAACGATAGGCCCGCCGGAATTGCCGGGGTTTACAGCCGCGTCAATTTGATAAACGTCCCCAATCTGCAAAAAACGCCTGCCGAGAGCGGATACGATTCCCATCGTTACCGTCTTTTCAAGCCCTACGGGAGAGCCAATCGCAAGCACGGAGTCGCCTACGCTTGGAACAACGTGATCAATAAGTGAAAAAACATATTCGGTGTCTATCTCGGTTTTTATCAGTGCAAGATCGAGGGCTTTGTCCCACCCGATAACGCGGGCAGGCACACGGGGACTGCTTGAATCTCCCATGCGGATATACAATCGTGAATATCCCTTGTACTTCGGATCAACCTCGCTGGATATAACGTGGTAGTTTGTAATTAAAAGACCCGATGAATCAACAAAGAACGCGGAACCCTGAACGCCGTCCGGGAACGCCATGCCCCTTTCTGCCCTCATTCCCCTGTCAACAATAACCGTGGCGACTCCCTTTATCATATCGGAAACAGTGTCGCGCCCTTGAGCGTACTCCCTCAACTCGCGGGGAATATTACCGCCTGCGGCATTCGCGGCTGAAAGAAAAAATGCCGCCGAACGACGCTGTTTTACTTCCACCGCTTTTTGAAGGAACAGAAGGGCGCTGTCAAAATCAAGGGGCGTGATTTCATTGGATTTTACAGCCGCCAAAAAAGCGCCGAGAATATTGCCGTCCGACAGTTTCTTTTTCGCGTCCGCGAGAATGTACTTCTGTTCAAGAGACGGGTCTTCATCCGTTATTCCAAGACTTGCCAGAGACCTGCTGTAAGAAGCCGCGTCTTCCCACCTTTGCTCTTCAACGGCTTTTTCCTTAACAGCGCGAAGATTCTCTACCGCTTCATTTTCAAATTGTGCAAGTTGAATCCACTCATCGCTTTCATCATCCCGCGAGAAGGAATAAATTTCCTTGAAAATATATATAAGGTTCAGGGCATAAACGGGATTTTCCTGTACCTGTTCTTCAATATCGCTTAACCTGATCGAAATCGTAGTGCGCGAAAAATCTGAATCTCCCCGCCCGTCCATACTGAGGCAGGAAACAGACAGTGATAAAATTACAACCGCCAGTGCATACCATTTACTTTTTTTCATCGTTCTCTTCCAGTTTCTGTTTCAGAATAGTTAAAAAAACCGCTTCCATCAATATCCCATGAGTAAACAACAGAACCGTCCGGTAGATACATCTCCCCGGTCATAAAACGCCCGTCCCCCCAGTCGCTCTCCGAGGACGCAATCAGGCTTCGGTAATCGAATGTTTCGTTAAAATCGGGGCCAGGCCGGCGGAAACGGCGGATCGTTTCCATCCTGCCGTCCAAATCCATATCGATCCGCTGAACAACGGGAATCCCCCTTTCAAACTCGGTAACCGAAACCTGCTTTCCGCCCAATGTCTCCACAGCCTCCAGCGGTATCCCGCGTTCAAGGAATATCTGTTCTTCCGCGCCGTTAAACTCAACGCTCGGGCGGGTCAGGCTCGAACAGAATGAAACAAGCGATCTTCGAGTCAGAGTTAAATATTGATACTCGCTCTGCGGGTACAAAAGTCCGGCGGTGCTTCTGCTTCCGCCAAGAAAAATAAACGAGACAGGCGCGAATTGAAAATCCGCCGGACGGAACAAAAAAAATTCTTCATCAAGGGATACGTCCCTTACGTAAGGATAACGCTCCCATCTTATATGCGCGACAGTCTGCCCTCCCGTCACCGGATAACCGCAGTAAACGGGAACTCCGCCTGAATCAAAAAAGACCCGCAAATCAAAAACATTCCCCTGATTCCTGTCATACGAAAATTCATTAATTACGCCCGAACTGTAAGAGGCGGAGCTTTCAAAAATACCGTCGCGGTCTTCGTCAGAAAAAATAAAGCCGAAAAATGAAAGCAATTTTTGGGTGAAGAAATTCCGCCCTTCTTCACTTCGAAGCAGATTGTAAACATCAACAACCACATCTTTAAAGAGAACGACGGCGCTTTCGTTACCTTCGCCGAACAGTTCTTCCACGGCTTCAATATCTCCGATAATCCCAAGGTTAAGGGATACAGGAATGGAAGCGGGGGCGGTTCTTCCGGCATGATAAGCCCTGTAAGAGGAGACATACCGGCGGGCATCGTCCGTATTGCGCATAAAGGGAGCCGCCATCCACGCAAGGTTTGGATCGTTTTCAATCAGGAAGGGAAGACGGCGAAGGGCAAGTTCAAGCAGGTTGAGATCGCCCGACGGCAATTCAGAGGGCTCCGGGGTTCTGTTACGCGCATATTCGAAAAAAATACGCAGGGGGCGCGGGTCCCTGGGGTATCTGTCCATTGCCGTGAGCAGTTGGCTTCGAAAACGCGCAAGGGCCTGAACGTTGCCGGAACCTATCGCAAGCCCCCTTAATGCCCAAAGACGCAGCATTGCGGAATCCGCGTTTTCGCCGATCCGATCAAGGATGACAAGAGCGCTTGAATAGTTGCGCATAGCAACAAGCTGTTCGGCTTTTAGCTGAAGCGCCTGAACTTCGCTGTTAACTCCCCACCGGTTTATTTCAACCGCCCTGTCAAGGGCTTCTATCACTCTGATTCTGCTTTCCCCGTTGCGGGAACGGACAACCGCCAAAAGATAGGAAATATCCGAAGAGACATCGGCAAAATCCGCCGCCCTTTCAAGAGAGGCCGACGCCTCGTCCCATCGATCCTCTTCCATCGCCTGCCTTGCCCACTGTGCGTACTGCCTCGCCGCATCCGCGTCCCTGTTATAAGATTGCGCGTAAAGACCGGCTAAAATTCCGGCAAACAAAAAAATTAACGCCAGGCGCGATTTCATAACCTTGCTAGTTTTCCCCCCCGCTAAAAGTTGAACTTTCTTTTTTGGGCAGGCCGAGTATCTGGCGCACTTCGTCGTCAATAAGAGTCTCCCGCGCAAGCAGGGCATCCGCAAGTTTTTCAATTTCGCTCTTTCGGCTTTCAATAATTTCACGGGCATTGGAAAGGGCGCGGTCGAGAATTTCCCTGACGGCGCGGTCTATGCGCTGTGCGGTATCTTCAGAATAATCCTTGTGACGCGCAATTTCCTTGCCGAGGAAGATAGGCTCGTCCTCCTGACCGTAGGCTACAGGTCCAAGCTCGTCCGCCATCCCCCATTCGCAGACCATGTTACGCGCCATTTCCGTCGCCTGTTTAATGTCATTCTTGGTTCCCGTGGTGGTCTCGTCGTAAAAAAGTTTTTCCGCAAGCCAGCCGCCGTAACAGATGGCGATAAAATCTTCAAGCCAGCCTTTAGAGCGACTGTAAATGTCTTCTTCGGGAAGGGAAAGCGCCATGCCCAATGCCCTCCCGTGCGGGACGATTGTTACCTTGTGAAGCGGGTCTGCGTTCTTTAAAAAATAGTGAAGGAGGGCGTGGCCCGCTTCATGAATAGCCGTCATACGCCGTTCTTTGTCGGACACAACAAGAGTCTTTCTTGCCACGCCCATCAGCACTTTGTCCCTGGCTTCCTCAAAATCGGACATCTGCACATCGGGCCTGTCCTTGCGGGCGGCAAAAAGAGCCGCCTCGTTTACAAGGTTGGCAATATCCGCACCGCTCATTCCCGGAGTCGCCCTTGCGATGCGCGTAAGATCGATACTTTTGTCCAGCGGTATTTTAGCCGCGTGAATTTGAAGGATCGCCTCGCGCTCTTTTATATCGGGCATCGCCACTACCACCTGCCGGTCGAAGCGTCCCGGACGAAGGAGAGCCGGGTCCAAAACATCGGGGCGGTTTGTGGCGGCCAGTATTATAACGCCGTCCTTTGAATCAAATCCGTCCATTTCAACTAACAGTTGGTTTAATGTCTGCTCACGCTCGTCATGGCCGCCGCCGTAGCCTGCTCCTCTCGTGCGCCCCACAGCGTCCAGTTCGTCAATGAAAATTATGCAGGGAGCACTCTTTCGCCCCTGTTCAAAAAGATCGCGCACACGACTCGCTCCAACGCCGACAAACATTTCAACAAAGTCAGAGCCCGACATATGAAAGAAAGCGACTCCCGCTTCTCCGGCAACGGAACGCGCCATCAGTGTTTTTCCCGTGCCGGGCATACCGACCAACAGCACTCCCTTTGGAATCCGCGCTCCCATCTTTGTAAATTTCTGCGGGCTCTTTAAAAACTCCACCACTTCCTCAAGTTCGTATTTTGCGTCCTTCTGCCCCGCGACATCGGCGAAGCTGACCTTCTTCCCCTCATCCTGATAACGCTTTGCCCTGCTCTTGCCAAACTGAAAAGTTTTGTTTCCCGCGCCCTGCATATTTCTGAACATAAACATAATTATGCTGAAACCGATAATCCACGGAAGCATATCCAACAGAATGCGCAGTGGGGTAATTCTTGTCGCCGCGCCTGAAATATTTATGTTCCTTTCACGAAGGTTCATCAAAAGACTGGGATCGGAATACGGGATGCGCGTCCTTAACTGAGCCGAACCGCCGGACGTGCCTTTCAGAAAAATATCCACCATGTTGTTTTCGTGGATTGTGACGGATTCAATTTGATTCTGTTCCACAAACCGCGTAAAATCAGAATACGGAACTTCCCTTATCGGAGTAGAATCCCCCCTGAAAAAAAACATGATAAATATCCCCGTCATTATCAGGAAGAAAGCAAGGGCAAACCCGTTCGGCCTTTTTACCTGCAACGGCCCCTTGTCCGGCAATTTGTTATTCTGATTGTTAAACATCGGTCAACCTCATTTTCACATAATAGAACTTTTGATCATCACGCTCCTGCGGCGTATCCCTTGCAAACAAGACAATTCCCCGCGAGCCGATAAACGCCGCAGTCCCGTCCGCGTCTACAGCGCTGATAAGGTTCTTCGCCAAATTCCGCCGAGCCGTCTTTTTGCCCCCGCTGACAAGAAAATCATCCTTAAAACTCTTCCTTAGTACAAACGGCAAAAGCGCGTAAAAAGAGTTTTCCATGCCAATTCCGCAGGACGGACAAACTTCAATACTTACCTTCTTTAGATTATAGAAGCCGGGCTCTTTGATCAACACTGAAAACCCGCTTTCAGAAACCCCTTTTTTCCCGGCGGTTAAGACAACGCTCCCCCCTGCCCGCCTGACCGTAAGGGGCCCCAAGTCGGCTGATGCAACAAGTCCTGCACAAAACCGCCTGACAACCGAACGCCTAACCGGGCGGGCATTTTCCGCCCCCGCAAGCAAAAGGTCAATCCCCTGGAACAGCGCCTCCTCACGGACTATTTCCGGCTGTGCAAAAAAGTTCTCCTCGTTTGAAGAAAGGGAGTGGGGAGTGGGGAGTGGGGAGTGGGGACCAGGAGGCGAAGAGTAGGGAGTAGGAAGCGAAGAGTGGGATGTATGAAGATGAATCTTCTTTTCTCTTTCCCTACTCCCTACTCCCCACTCCCCATTCCCTATTCCCCAAATTACGCGCCGTTTCGCTTCCCCGCCGATAAAGTCCGAGGCGAGCGATTGAGTCTGCGCCATACCGGCAAGACCGCTCTTCCATGAAGGAAATGATTCATTCAGTAATGGAACAAGACGGAGCCTTATGCGGTTACGCAGGAATTTTTCGTCCCTGTTTGTGGAGTCTTCGCGCCAAGGGATTTTTTTTTCTGTCAGATAGCCGATTACGTCCGCACGGGTCATGGAGAGAAGGGGGCGCAGTATTCTGGCGCGTGTTACCGCTTCGCCGTGCAACGGTTCGGCGGGTGTTGCAGGCATGACGGCAAGGCCGGAGGGACCCGCTCCGCGAAGGACGCGCATAAGGGCCGTCTCAAGCATGTCGTCTTTTGTGTGGGCGGTTAATATGAAAGTATTTTCTCCCAGTTGCACGGCATGGCGGAAAAGAGCCTTGCGCCTGAAATGCCTGGCGGCGGCTTCAAGCCCCGTCCCCTTACGCCGTGCGAAAGAGGCGATCTTTCCCGGCGGAATGGATACAACACGGCAGTTTATTCCCTGCCTTTCACAGTAGTCGCGGACAAAACCGGCATCGGCGAGGCTTTCTTCCGCCCGCAGACCGTGTTCGACGTGGAGGCAGAAAACCGCTTCTTTGCGCATAACGGCGCACAGGACGGCAAGCATCGCCATTGAATCGGCTCCGCCTGAAACAGCGGCAAGAAACTTCACTTCCCCCGGTTGTGCCGGGCAATATGCGTCTTTTAAAACAGAGGCGACTTTATCTTCAAATACGGAGCAAATTGTTTCCGTTAGGCTTTCTTCTCCCCGGCGGCAGGAGCGGCTTTCTTGTCCGCCGCTGGAGCGGCTGTTGCGGCGGCTCCAGGAGCGGCGGCGGCTGTCGCTGCCTCAGGAGCGGCGACGGCTGCGGCCTCAGCCTTGGCAAACTTGACAAGGGCGATAACCTGATCCGCATTGGAAAGAAGCCTGACGCCTTCGCCAAGGGGAATGTCCCTAACGTGCAGGGACTGGTTGGCTTTCAGGTTGGAAACATCGATATCGATCCGCTCTGGAAGATCCTTGGGCAGACATTCAATTTCGATTTCGTGGAGCGGATTTTCAAGCATACCGCCTTCACGAACGCCCACGGGGTTTCCGAACAGATGAAGCGAAACCTTCGCCCTGAGGGCAACACCGCTTTCAACTTCATAAAAATCTATGTGCAGAATATTTCCGTCGATGATATTTCTCTGCGTATCCTTTACGAAAGCGTCATAAGTTTTGCCGTCAACTTCGACCTTGACAATGGTACTTTCGGAGATACCTTTTACGCCCTTAACAAACTCAACAGAGTCCAGATCGATGGAAACAGCCTTGCCCGACCTTCCGTAGATTACAGCCGGAATGCGCCCGCTTCTCCTGATTCTGCGCGATTCGGCTGAACCCGCTTTCTGACGATTTTTCGCTTGTAATACAACCTTGCTCATTTATCTACCTCGTTTAAAAATTTACAGGATTTATCCCTACTGGGACGACAGGATTCGAACCTGTGGATACCGGCTCCAAAGACCGGTGGCTTACCGCTTGCCGACGTCCCATTTTAAAGAACATTACCATAAAATATGGGAACGAATCAAGGCGGCCCGGAGATTGGGCTTGCCGGGAACCCGACGGCTCCCGAACAACTACCTGTAACTGTCGATCCTTCGTCTTTATCCGAAGATTTCAGATGTCATCCGACCCATCTTCCTGCACATCGCCTGAGTCGTATTTTTCGAGGATACGCCTTTGAAGCTCTGCGCGGAATTCCGGGTGGATGGGGTGAGCTACATCTTTGTACTCACCTGCCCGCGTCTTCCGGCTGGGCATGGCAATAAAAACTCCGGTCTTACCCTCAATGATCTTTATATTGTGAACAACAAAGCAATCGTCAAATGTAACTGTTACATAGGCTTTTGGCTTTCCGCCCCCGGTTACTTTACGCACCCTGATATCTGTAATTTCCATGGCGTCTCCTCTCCTTTGAGGTCCAAAATTATCTTTACATTATAATGCCGTTTTGTCACGTACGCAAGGAAAAAAATAAATTTATTGAAAATTTTAAGACCTTCGGGACTATTTTTTTACTCTGTAAATTAACGCACTCATATTGTGAGAATAATTTAGAGCATATCGGCGAGGGAAACGATGTAACGGTCGGCGTTGGGCAGGAGATGCGCAGGGCCTATGGCAACCGCGTACATACCGCCTTTTTTCGCGGCTTCTATGCCTGCCAGCGCGTCTTCAAAGACTACACAGTGTTCGGGGGATAAGCCAAGGGCGGCGGCTCCTTTAAGGAAAACTTCAGGGTCAGGTTTCGCTTTTGTTACGGAATTGCCGTCAATCACCGCGTCAAAAAGAGGGGCTATTTTTAAACGATCAAGAATGAGAGGGGCGTTTTTGCTGGCTGACCCAAGAGCGATGAGTATGCCATTTTCACGCAGACGCAAAAGGTAATCTTTCGCGCCGGGGAGGATTGCCGTTTCGTCCATCGTAAGAAGGTACTCAACATACCATGCGTTTTTGCGGGCGGCGGCTTTTTCTTTTTGTTCCGCCGTCATGGTAAGTCCGCCGGTCTGTAAAAGAATTTCCAGGGAACGCTGACGGCTTACTCCCTTCAACCGCTCATTGTCGGTTTCGGTAAAATTAAAACCCAGTTCCCCCGCAAGCCGTTTCCACGCAAGGTAATGATACTTCGCCGTATCTACCAGCACGCCGTCAAGATCAAAAATGGCCCCCCTGATGGGCGCGTTACCCAGGCCGAAAAGACCGGCGTTATCTGTCATTTTCTGCATATTGAAAAATCATCTTTGGTAACTGCTACCTCATATTCAACGCCGCGCAAATTGACAGAAAATTTTACTTTTTTCCATGGCGAGGGCAGGCGCGGTTTTATTTTTATTTCGCCGTCTTTAACGGAGAAACCGCAAAAACCCTGAATTGCCGTCAGCCACGCGCCTCCGTTACCGGCAGGGTGGGTTCCGCCAATGTAAATGAGACCCGCAAAATGTTTTGATTTACCGGTAATGTCGATCTCCGCAGTTTTTATAAAAAATGGATACGCCAAATCGGAGGAACAGGTCTCACAGGAAAGAAGGGCATACATACAGGAAGAAAGGCTTGAGCCGTGTTCAGTCCTGGGTTCGTAATAATCAAGGTTCGCCTTTTTAACAGCCTCAGGATGCTCCTCGCCGAAAAGCACAAGCATTGTAACAACATCCGCCTGCTTGATGATCTGCGTTGGATACGCGACTCCGCCGGTACAGCCCCAATACTCACGCGGGTCTTTAAGACGCGATCTGACAGTATCAAGGGAACAATCCTCAAGCCGGAAATAACCGTCAAATTGTTCAATTACGCCGTGTTCATCCGGCTTTGGTTTATAAAATTTCTCCATCACTGTTTTCATGAATTCAAGATCATCATTAAAACCAATACGATTGATCAAATCATCAATAAATGAAGGATTGCTTTTTTGAAACATTTCAATATAGTTACGCGCAATCTCAAAGACGGCAAAAACAATGCGGTTGGTAAACGCGTTATTGTTTACCCTCTCGTGGTATTCATCGGGGCCGATTACATCCAGCACTTCGTAACGTTTCCGTTCGGGGGAATAGTACAAATATGACAGATAAAAACGCGCCGTTTCCAGAACGAGTTCCATAGCTCCTTCGGTCAGGATCGAATAATCTGCCGTTTGGTTAACATATTTTTGTATAGAGTAGACAATATCGGCGCTTATATGAATCTGCTTGTCACGGAAATAAGTCCGCACCGGACGGCCGGTAAATACGTCGGTAACGTTAAAATCGGAACAGGCATCGTCTCCCGTTTCCTGGCTTTCCCACGCGTAAAACGCCCCGCGATAGCCGTATTCAGCGGCTTTTCTTTTGGCTCCCGGCAAAGTTTGTATTCTGTAACGGATGAACATTGCGGAAATTTCTGGGCTGACGGCAAGAAAATACGGGGCTATGAACATTTCAGTATCCCAGAAGATCGCCCCCTTGTATGTCTGCCCCGAAAGCCCGCGGGCCGGTATTGAAAGGGCGCGTCCGCTTTGAGCGCAGTGCCGGGGAGCGATGATCCAAAGATGGTAAAGGCTGTAACGAAGGCAACGCTGAGCGTATTCGTCCCCTTCAATTACAACATCTCCCATGCGCCATATTTTATCCCACAGCGCCTTGTGCCTTTTCAGCAAACCGTCCCACCCTTCGCCTGCCGCTCTGAGAGCCAGATCGTTCGCCGTCTGAACGGGAGAGCCGGTATCAAGCCCTGAAAAAACCGTCCCGTAAATAAAAAATTCCGCTTCGTTTGTCCCATCAAGATTTATGGTCATAACTGAAAAAATACCGTTTTCTCCTTCTTCAACAGAAGAATTTTTAACCGCGCAAGAGGGAATAACGGCGGAAAAAACCGCAAGCGGAATTTGCTTCTCAAGGGTCCGGCAGGAAAGACCGAGAACATGCCCCAAAGATGAATCCTGTCCCTCCGGTTTTAAGAATGAAAAATCTCCAAGGTGGGGGCCGTTAAGGTCTTTGACAGCGCATTTGATTCCCTGTTTGACAACAAGACGGCACGGCACGTCAGCGCGGATCGTATAACGCATGCACAGAAGATGCACGTCTTCCATGTGTGCGTAACGTTGTGCCATTACGGTTACGGTTCCCCCGCCCGCTCTCCAGCTTGTACAGCGGGAATAAATCCCGTAACGGAAATTAAGAGCCTGTTCGTGGGAGACAGTACTTTCATCGCCTGCCCTGAGAAGTATGCCTTCTGTGCTTGCAATTGTGTAAAGCGGATCGGTAGAATTGACAGGTTCGCGCCATAAATCCCCATGACGGTCATAAAGACCCGCAATAATCGTCGCGGGCATATCAGAGACTTCAGCTTCATCAACTACGCCTCTCCTTCCAAGACAGCCGTTTCCCGTGAGAAGTCGATTACCGTTCTGCAAAACATCATCGGCGCTAATTCCGTCGTCGCTGATGTCCCAATCGTTCAGCCTGTACATATCTCTCCTGTGATCTATTCTTTCAGGGGAATTTTCAATTCTGATGAATCAAAATCATAGTGTTTACCGTATATCAAAAAAGGTATCGCTTCTCTTATCTGATCATCTGAATACAAGGTTACTTCAGTTTTTGATACTCTAATGCGTATATGCACATTCCGGTATAAAATGCCGAATTCGTATTCTGCCCATTGCAAGGGCAGCATCGGGGCAAGAACGAGTTTTTCGCCGTCACTGCGAAAACCTCCGAAGCCGTACACAATGTTCATCCATGCGGCGGCAATGCTTGTTGTGTGCAAACCTTCGGCGGTGTTTCGGTTGTAGTTGTCAAGGTCCATCCGTGTAGCGAACGCGAAGAAACGAAACGCCTCGGCGCTCTTGCCAAGTTCACATGCGAATATTGAGTGTATCGAAGGGGAAAGCGAAGATTCATGGATTGTGTTTGGTTCATAATATTCGTAGTTTGCCTTTTTAACCTCTTTGGAAAAATCCCGATTGTATAAAAACAGAAACATCAGAACATCGGGCTGTTTTATCATACTGGTACGGTAAATACGGTCATAAGACCAGCTATGATAAAGCGGGAAATCGGTAACGGGAATTTTGGAAATTTCAATGCGGGGAAGGTTATAATAGCCTTCGTGCTGCTGGAAAAGTTTTGTTTTTTCATCGAACAGGATGATCATTTTTTCCGCGCAAAGGGCAAAGTTTTTCCGTTCTTCCTGTGAAAATCCTGTTTTTTCAACAAGCGCCGCATATTTATCAGGCTTTTCTCCTTCCATTTTACGCAGGGTTTGTTCCGTATACTCAAGGGTTTTCTTTGCCATAAAATTGGTGTAACAGTTGTGATTGACCATCATGTGAAACTCATCCGGCCCCATCACCGCGTAAAAACCAAAACCCGTTCCGTCGTTGTTCCAGCCGCCGCGTGATACAAGGAAACGGCTGATTTCTACCAGCATTTCAGCGCCCTGCCCGTACAGGAATTCCTCGTCTGCGCTTACCTTTACATAGTGTTCAATGCCGTAAGCTACGGCAGTACTTGGCTGAAATTGCAAACTGGCATGTTGCCAAAGATTACAGGCCTCCTCTCCGTTCAGAGTAGCTATGGGGTAACAGGCTCCCTTACAGTCCAACTGGCGCGCCCTGTCCCTTGCCGAGTCCAGTGTCGCATAACGGAAAGAGAGCAGATTCCGCGCCGCCTGAAGATTGGAAAAAAAATAAAAAGGAAGACAGTAGGTTTCGGTATCCCAAAAGGCATGACCGTTATAGGCTTCTCCTGTGAGCCCTTTCGCCCCGATATTGTTACCCGGATCGGAGCCGTTGTAGGTCTGCTGCATTTGAAAAATGCAGAACCTTATTCCCTGCTGGTTAAGCGGATCCCCTTCGATACGAATATCGGAATTTTTCCAGAAAGCGCCCCAGTATTTGCGCTGTTGTTCCAGAGCCGTATCAAAATAAGACAGGCCGCCTGATATGACAGACCGGCATTGTTCCCAAACCGGGTCTGTCGCGGCTTCCCTTTTCTTTACAACATAATTATAAATGTTTTTTTCGATCCAGCTTTTATCTCCGTCTTTAAGTGACATGACAATCCTGTAACCGGCGGTTTTTTCATCTGCGTGTTTTTCCCATTGAGCGCCTTCGCTTGCCTTAAATGTAAAGCCTGAAAAAACCTGCTGTCTTGTACGCATTGTCTGCCCATGGACAGCCGCGCCGTTATCAAGCCAGTCCCTGCACAGAAGATTCCAGTAATTTTTTTTATCCGGCCAGTGGCCTGTATTAAAGCTATTGGCAATTACCACAGTAAGGTTTATATCACCGCCCGAAACGGAACAATTTATTTTTTGAAAAGCCTCGTTAACTTTTTCCATGTTAAGGAAACGGACAAACTCAATATTAATGACAGGCCCGTTTTTAGTATGCCAGTTGAAACTGCGGCTAAGTTTTCCTTCCCGCATATTCAGCTCACGGCGGAAATTTTCGATTTTACTTAAAGCCATGTCAAGTTTTTCATCTCCGGCGTAAACTTCCGTGTACAGCCAGTCAGCGGAATTAACCATGAAATGAGTTTTGGTAACGATGCCCTTGTAACTCTTTTCAAGATCGATCTCTTCGTAGATACCGTTAAAGTAACTGCCTTGCAGGGATTCCGCATTAACTCCCTCTTCGGCGTAACCGCGTACTCCCATATATTCGTTCGCCAGAGAAAACACCGACTCAGAAACCCTGTTCCGTTCCCTGCTCCAGCCTTCTTCAATTATCCGCCAGGGATCGCAAACGAGATACATATCCGCGTTCTTTGCCATTTTGATAATTATCCTTTAATGCCTGATTGCAGGGCCATTCCGGTTATTTGTTTCTGGAATACTACAAAAAGGGCAATTGGGGGCAAAACCGCGAACACAACAGCACGGACAATTTCCACATCGTTGGACCTGCTTAACCGGAACTGGAAGAGCCTTACCATTACCGTCTCAAGGTCTGTGCCCCTGAGGATCAGGAATGGCAGAAGGAAGTCCGACCATGCGGCGTTAATAGCGTATATAACAACTACCATTATTATTGCCTTGCTTAATGGGACGGCTATTTTTAAAAATATGGTAAAGTCCTTTGCTCCGTCAATTTTGGCGGCCTCAATCAGGGACTGCGGAAGTTCATCAAAAAAGTTCTTGAAGAGTATCACGAAAAAAGCATTCGCTCCGATACTCAGCCAAATGGGAAGAAAGGAACCGGAAAGGCCCAGTTTTGTTATATTAATAAATAACGGTACAATACTTGTGGTAGCGGGAATTAACATACTCCACATAACCAGCGCGTATACAATCTTTGAACCGGCGGGTTTTACCTTTGAAAGGACATACCCCATAAGCCCGTTAAAGAATACAGCGCAGACTATGCTTCCCGCTACAGATATAAACGAATTACGGTAATAACGAACAAAGTGTAACTGATTCCATGTTACGGCGTAATTGTTAAAGTCAAAAGAACTGGGGATGATATTTGTTTCTGCGACAAATTCACGAATTGTTTTAAAGCCGGAAAGGATCATCCAGATTAAGGGCGCAATTCCAACAAATGAGATTATAAGTCCTATTATAAGAATTACCCAGTAAAAAATTCTTACGGAATTTTGTTTTAGATCAAAATCACGGATCAGTCCGTTTTGCTGTTCTTTTGCCATAATTTACATATCCTTTCGTTTGTTAATCTTGAAATAGACCGCAGTAAGGATAACCAGAATGATGCTGATTATAACTGAAACCGCGGCAGCCTTTGGATAATCGAATCTTTCAAATGCAAACCTGAATACAAGCTGCATAATTGATATGGAAGCGTTATTCGGTCCGCCGTTGGTCATTACCAGCGGTTCGTACAGGATTTGGAACACGGCTATAACCTGCAAGATCAACAGGGTACGCGCCAAATTATAAATACATGGAATTGTTATATAGCGCAGACGTTTAAAAATACCCGCGCCGTCGATAATTGCAGCTTCGTACAGTTCCGGGTCTATTCCCTGAAGACCCGCAATATAAAGAAGCGTGGTAGCTCCGGCTCCCTTCCATGTCAGAATCATTACAATTAAAGGGATTGTCCATCTGGGATTGGACAGCCAAGGTTGGGGATCAATTCCAATCTTATCCAAAAGAATATTAAGGATACCGGTATCGCCGGGCCGGAAAATAAATGTCCACAGAAAGACCATCGCCATGCCCGGAACCACGTTTGGAAGATATATGCTTACCTTTATAAAAGATTTCCCCATCCGTATTTCGTTAATAATAACAGCCAGCACAATGGGAACCAGAAAACCTATTACGAGCGACCAGAGAGTATAGCTGACTGTATTTTTTAACGCGGGGAAAAAATCTGGGTGTTGAAATACCAACATATAATTTTCAAACCCGGCAAAATCGATCAGGTTCATGCCGTTGGCATGGTACAGGGACAGCCTTACGCTTTCCAAAAGGGGAACCAATACAAAAAAGACGAAGAGGATCAGCGGCGGCAGCATCAAAAGCCAGCCGGAAATATTCTTTGCAGAACCGACTTTAATATTTTGTAGCAAAGTGCCGCCGCTTCTCATAAAACTACCCTTACCTGTTAACTTGCTGATCCAGCAGTCTCTGGAAGTTTGCCTGGGCTGTATTCAACAGGGTCTGCGGATTTGCATTCCTGTCGGTAATTACCGCCTGTAGGCATTTGGTAAGCTCCGCATAGAGGTCCTGTGCAAGCTGAGGCTCTTCGGCTCTAAGGCCCGGGCCCTGCATAAAGGCAAGGTAATCAGCAAAGTACCTTTCGTCCACATTCCTGTAGGCGGCAATAGCGTCCGCTTTTATCTGGAGATATTCAGGATCGATCCATGCCGGGAAATCGGGAATTACCGGCACTCCGTTGTCCCTCCGCTGACGGGCATCCCTCATCAGACCGCCGATAACCGTATCGTTAATTTCAGGAACCCTGCCCATAATTTCCAGATACCGCAGAGCGGCAGTTACTTCGGCTGAAGTGGCATTTGCGGCGAACATATAGGGAGTTCCTCCCATTAATGAAAACTGATGCCCCCTGGGGCCTGCTGGTATCGGAGCCATAGCCAAATCGCGGACAGGCAGGCCGTTTGCCTGTGTAGGCTGGTTAACAGCGTCATTGGCGGCGATGTACATAGCCGCAGTTCCTGTTCCGATTCGTGTGAAACCCGTTCCCCAGTCCTCGTTTGTGGGATCGGCGGTAAGCACGTCGTACACCCATTTAAGGTCTTTTACATATTGAAGGGCTTCAACTACTTCAGGAGAATTGACTGTGGCTACCCACCTGTTGCCCTCCTGTCTCATAAAGGAAGCGCCGAAATTCCAGGCGATATTGGTAAAATGCCAGCCGCCGGCATTGTCTTTCGCGAGGAGCACAAGTCCCGCCTGTCCGGTTCTCTGCTTAATCTGTTGGGCAGTTGTGGCAAGTTCCGCCATTGTCCTGGGATAGCGGGGAACGCCGTTAGCGTCTACCAGCCCTGCCCTGCGGAACAGATCCACGTTGATCATAAGACCCAGGCTGTAACCGTCGCGGGGAATACCGTAAAGCCTGCCGTCCCTTGACATAAGGTTACGGATCGACGGGTTCATCTTGGTGTCCCATCCCAAAGCCCTTACTTCTTCGGTAATATCCTTTACATAACCGCCGTTTATCAGCTTTTGAGGTTCTGTAAACCATGTTTCAAATATTGTGGGAACCCGGCCCGCCTGCGCTAAAGGTATAAAATTATCTACCGCATACCTGTACTGGGCGGGTTGAATAATTACATCAGGATACTTTGCATTATATGCCCTAATCCACTCCTGATGCATCTGAATTTCACCGGCAAGGGTATCTTCGGGATAAATACCAAGCCTTACCGTGGTTTTGCCGGAATTACTAGCTCCCCCTCCTCCTGCAAACACAAGGGATGCCGAAAATAACAGCACCAACGCCAAAATACCGAATTGAGAAAACTTTTTCATCAGTTCTTCCTCCTAATAATTTTTTTGGTTTAACGTTAAACCGGTTTAACGTTAAACTTGAATAATCTCAATATACCCCGGCTTTCTCCGGCTGTCAACAAAAAAATTATTTTTTTTTCGATTTTTCATGGAGACAGCCGGCAACTTTACAAGAGTCCGGCAAAACTGCATTTTTCAGGAAACTCTTACAAAACTGAGGTCTTGCAAGGGCCTTTTTACCTGTCAAGACTTTACGGCTGAATTTCCATCACAGAATCCCGCTCAACAAGGCTTAAAGGCATGGTGATTACACGGGGGAATTTTTCTTTTCCTTCAAGATAATCCGCCATTATTCCGGCGGCGACAATGCCTTTTTCCCCTGTATTTTGATGGATAGTCGTAAGAGGGGGGGAGGTAAGACGGCTGAAAAAAATATCGTCAAAGCCGATAATGGAAATATCCGACGGTATGCGAAGTCCGGCTTGAGAAAGCCCTGTCATAATTCCGGCGGCAAGGATATCCGCTGTGGCAAAGACTGCGCTTATATCCCTGCGTTTGCTTAATATATGGCCAAGGGCTATTCCTTCTTCCAGCGTGATTTCCTGTTGATAGACATTTTCCCATGAAAACGGAATATCGTTCTTTTTTAACGCCGCCCTGTAGCCTTTTAACCTTTCCTCAACAACACCATGCCGGTGCATTGGAGGGGATGAAAAAGCAATATTTCTATGCCCTTTATCAATGAGATACTGGGTAGCCATAAATCCGCCCTTGCGGTCATCAAGGCCGATATTAAAGACGCGGCTGTTTTTTATATAACTGTCCAAAAGCACAACGGGTTTATTGGCTTCCAGAAGACGCGCGAAAAAGCTGTCGTTAAAAAGCCCTGTCAATATTACCCCGTCAAGGTTCCAGTTGTTAAACAACGAGTACAATTCCCCCTCATCGGCTACGGTACGCACCATCATGTAGTACCCGCGTTCCTGTAGTTTCTTCTCTATGCCGCCAAGAAGGGCGCTGTGAAACGGGTCCTGAAAAAAACTGATCGGCTGTGACTGAATAAGGTGGTTAATTACTCCAATTATCCGCGATGATCTGTTGACAAGAGCGCGGGCGGATAAATTGGGAGTGTAATTGTACTCCCTGATAATCGCGTTAATCCGTTCAACTGTATCCTGGGCAACCCGGTGGTTCCTGCCGTGTATCACATTTGAGACTGTAGTTACGCTAACGCCCGCTTCCCGGGCAATGTCCTTGATTGTCGGCATATTTTTTTCCGCCGCCTAATGCCACATAATGCCAATTCCCCAATTACCGCTGTCGTATAAATTGCCGTAAAGCGTCAACTTGGAACTGCCCTGGAAAATTAAGGCAAAGCGCATGTAGGTTGTGTTAAAGGTTTGCGAGGGGGGAAAATCCTGTATCTGGATAAGATAAGAATCTACTATGCCGTAACCAAAACCCAAACCTATTTTTTTGCCGGGGAAATAAAATTCGCCCATTCCGCCGTAATGCCATTCCAGAAGCGGGGAGTAAAGCTCCGTAACCGACGGTACGCCAAGGCCCGCTGCGGCTTCGCCAAGAAGCGAAAGCGCCATGTTGGCAAAGTTAAATTTTACGCCAACCTGTAACGGCATACCAAAAGTTAAAAGATTCTCATGCCACCCGTTCAGGTAAGCGCCGATGTGAAAATCAAATTCCACTATTCTGTCATTTGCATCGTGCCTGTTGACAGTTGGGGAGGCGTTCCTGCCAGGGGACCTTTGCGCGTCTCCCCAATCATAATGGGTTCCGCCGAGCGAAAATAAATCCCTGTCAAAAGTAAACATCGTAGGCATATATTGAGGAGTGTGTTCTACAACATAGTTTCCGGTCGGATCAACATAATAGCCGTTTGTATCATACCAGGTAGCGTCAAGGTAAATTACCCTGCCGTCGTCAAGCAGGATTTCATTCCAGGAATGGTTGCCAATAACCGAAGAAACTTTATAGATTTCACTCACGCCCGCAAGTCCTGAAAGTTTTTCATACACAAGGTCTGAATAATCATCACAAAGACCCAGATATTTTGTATCGGGATGAAACACCCATCTGGCTCCGCCTGAGGGCCTGAACAACCGCGAATAGTCGTAATCGGTTTCCAGTACAAGCTGATCAACTACCCTTTTTATTTCCCGGATGTTTTTTTCATCAAAACATATTTTGTGCATATCTGAAAAAGCCATAAAGTACTGATCCCAGCTTACATAATAGGATTTGTCGGCATCTCCTCCGGGGATACGCCTTATGCCTTCATCCTTACTGCCGTATCCCCTGTTTGTCCTGTTAAGCGTCCCCCATACCACCAACCCCGCTCCTATTTCATAATGGGTATAGGTATAGCCGTCCGCCTCCAAAAGCGCTTTTAGTCTTTGAAAATGCGGTGTGTCTTCTACTTTAGGCAGTATGTATTCAGTTTCAATTTCTATACTATTATCGTATACGCGGTTGGTAGAAGCGCATCCGAACAGAGTGAACGAAACAAGAATGACCGCGGTTATTTTGTACATCTAATTAAAAGATACCACACAGGGCTGAATTTGTCAGTAATTGGGCATACAACAGGCGCACTGTACAAAATTCCACTTGCCAAAACCGCGCAGAGCCGCTGCCGCCCTTTCCGCGCCGTCCCGCTCCTTAAAAACCCCGAAACAGGTAGACCCCGCCCCGGAAAGATCAGCGTAATCCGCCCCCAATTCATACAGTCTGGAAATAATTTCATTATAAACGGATTTTTCAGGCTCCCCAAAAACCGGCAAAAAGTCATTCCCCAGATTTATCTCACGGAGGCGCGGGGGCACGGAGATAAGATCATTGATTTTAGGATTCCCTCTGTGCCACTGTGCCCCTGTGAGAGAATTATTGGCCCTGTATTCGTCCAACAGCCGGAAGGCGGCGGCTGTACCGCTTGGGAAGCCGGGGTTGACAAGGACAAAAAAACAGCGGGGAGCGTCTACCGGCTCGATACATTCACCGCGTCCGCTTACACGGGCGGCGGCGGTTTCGTAAATGAAAAAGGGGACATCACTGCCCAGAGAGGCCGCCGTCTCCAAAAGAGAGGCGCGGTCTAACGGAAAACCGGCGAGCCTGTTCAACGCCAAAAGCGTTGACGCGGCATCGGAAGAGCCTCCGCCAAGACCGCCGCCTGCGGGAATGCGTTTTTCTACTATTATATTCAGCCCTCCAAAAAAGCCGGTTTTTTCCCTGAACAGAGACAGAGCTTTAAAAACAAGGTTTTTTTCAGTGGGAATGCCGAAATTCAGCCCTTCCATGACAATATCTACCGTTTTGGAGCCGGGAACAGGCTGAAAATGCAGGGTATCGCCGAAATCCAGAGCCAAAAAGACGCTTTCCAAGTTATGAAAACCGTCCGGCCTCCTGTCTTTGACAGCCAGATGAAGGTTCAATTTGGCGGGCGCTTTGACTGTAAGCCGTGAGGCATTTATCGGCATCAATATAAAATTTAACATACTCGGCCTGTTTTCAAAAGCCGGTTGCGCCTTCTGCAATAAATAACTCAAAAGCAAAGTTAGTTTTGAAAAAACTTAATTTATTAAAAAAACCAGTTGACAATTCTGTAAATCATCCCTTATGTTTCTAGAGGGAGGTCTTTATGGCTTCACCATTCAGTTTTGATTTAAATAAAAGACAAATTTTTCAAGGGAGTGCATTATGGTTCTGAGCGGAGAAATGGACAATGAGGAGCTTGCGTTGATGCCTGTGGATGGTTATGAAGCTTCATATAAAGATTCATCTTTATACGAAGGGAACAGTCAATTACCGGTTTTCATCTTTGGCGATGATGATGATTACGAAGATGACGAAGATGATTTTGAGGACGATGACGACTTTGACGACGATGAAGATGACGACTTTGACGACGAACTGGAAGATGATGACGATGACGACGATGAAGATGACGACTTCGATGATGATGACGATGAAGATGACGACTTTGAAGAGGAAGACGAAGAAGACGTAGATTACGACGATTTTGACGAATGAGCGGAAAAACCACGCCTGATGTTATTCCGGCGTTTCCGCCTGACGCGCCGGGATTGGGGCCCAAAGCCTTTCCAGTTCGTAAAATTCACGTACGCGCTCCGTCATCAGATGGATGATTATCCGGCCCAGATCGATTAAACGCCATTCGTCGTCCGTGTTCTTCCGGGAGCGGCCAAGTATATCAATCTTCCTCTCACGGCAGAATTCCCCGACATGCCGGTCAAGGCCGTCAATATGAGCCCTGCTTGTGCATGTCGCTATTATAAAAAAGTCTGCCCAGTTATTTATCCCGCGAAGATCCAGAACCGATACATCCTGCCCGTTATGAACACGCAGAAGCTCACCAATCTCTGAACTTGTCAGTTCTGAACTTGTCAGTTCTGAACTTGCAACTTCCAGGCTTGTGAAGGGCGGTTTTTCAGTTTCCTGTAACATATCTTCCATCAAAGTCCCTTCCAATGATCAGGGTAAACTCCGCCTTGTATTCAGTACTCTGAATGTTAAACTCGTCTTCCTCCTCGGGCAAATCAAACGCGAGAAGGATGTTGTTACAGCGGATAACATCGGCAAACGCCCTTGCAATGCTTTCGTCTCCAAAGCGGTGAATGATCACGGTGCTTTCGTAATTGTTTCGATCCGCGTTTCCTGTCGAGATAATGTCATAACCGAAGCTCCTCAGCATTTCCGCAGTCCTTCCCGCAAGCCCGTTTACGGCGGTTCCGTTTAAAACCTCTACTGTCGGGGAGCGTTCGTTGTAAGGGTCCTCAACCTCGCGGGTAAGCGTTACCAGTGTCTGGCGGACAACTTCTTTTACAAGGTTGCCGTCCCATCGCGGAATTATCAGCCTCTGCCCGGATACTTCGCGCAAATCCCCGCTGACAGACTGAATATTTGTGCGGTAAGCGTCTATGAAAACAAACTCATCAAAGAGCCGGGACAGCGTCCGCTGGTTCATGCCGGTTCTGAAAAGCGAATGGAACAATTTTGCCGTTTCGGGATTTTTAAAACTTTCGTTCATTGTTATCCAGCGGTTCAAAAGACCGAGGAAGAAACGCTGTCTGCGAAACATTTCCATTTCACGGTCTTCGTCGCTCAGGCTGTACGACGCGTAAAGGCCGGCCTTGTCGCCGTCAAGAACAGTTATGCCCGAAGGAAACATGATCAGAGTATCCCCTTCCCTGCTGGATACGGCGGAGGGAATAAAAATTTCCACCCCTTCAAGAAGATCAACCATTGATACAAGATTTTCTTTTGTAATAACGGCTGAAAAATTTATCTCTATTCCAAGAAGTTTTTCAATCTCATCTTCATAAGGGCCGATTCTTGCCGGTTCGTATACCCTGTCAATTCGATCCAGGCGGTTGATTCTGGTTATTATAAGCCCAATTTCGCCGGGTATGTCAAAAATAGCGGCCCGCCTTGTTCCCGGGTAGTACATCAGCACATAGGAACAAAGGGGCTTCCCTTCGTCTTCTATAATAAAAAGCACATTGATAGCGCGATTGGCGGAAAGAGCGTCGTCAACAGGATTACTGCGCAGGGTATATACAGCGGCGGTAATTCCAGAGGCAAGCAGAATAACAATCAGGGCAAGCAGGAAACGCGAAGCGTCTATCTTTAATATTTTCAATGGCTCCTTTCCTTCATCTTTTCCAGAAAATGTACTGTTTCCCCCGATATATCCAGGTCTCTTGACTGCAATTTGCTGACCGTCTTTTTCAGCACCGCGTAGAAAATGCTGTCCAAATCGCCTTCATTGCACATTCTCCTCAGTTCTGAATCGATATTTCTCGATACTTCGGCTTTATCTGCAATGTAGATAATTTTCGCAAGAGGCCCCATATTCCTTTTTCCCGATGTATGAACGGCGACCGCTTCAAGCACATCTTTATTATGAATACAGAAACGCTCCTTGAGCAATACCGCCGCGGCTCTGCCGTGCAGAAGATTGGGTTTTGCCTTTTCAAGATCGGTAATTTCCATGCCGTCGGATTTCGCGAGTTTCATCTGCTGTTTGTTATCGAGTTCCTTTCCCAAATCGTGGGCAATCCCTGAAAGGTAGCCCGCCATTGGGTTAAGGCCGAACCGCCGGCAGAGATCGTACGCGAGAAGGGCGGTATTCCTTGAATGAAGGTATCGCCCGATACTGAGAGTTTCCCTCGCCGCGGTTTCAATGCGCAAAATGACATCGTTCCCGCAGTCCTCGTCCGTTTCCGTCCCGCCTGAAAAACCGTAAAGCCGCCTGTCCTCTATTATGGCCCTTACCCCGGCGGGAACAAAAGATCGCCAGTCCTTTCCTTCCATTATCCTCTGGCGGATTGTATGCGAAGAGACATTCATCACCTCGTTGTCGATTAAGGTGTGGGCGAACGGATATTTAACCGGATCGGAATCAAGCCTGCGGGCGACCGCAATGTCAGCTAACTGAAGGATTTTTTTGCTGTCCTTCCAGTTGGGAAAGTCCCCGGCAATGTCGTCCCCGATTATAAGCACGGGCTTTTCCGAGGGCATATAACGCCTGACAATATCTTCAATAGTATCTACGGTGTATGAAACTCCCTGCCGTCTTATTTCACAATCGTCAATGGCAAGCCGGCTGTCGCCTGAGGCGGCTGCCGCCAGCATTTGCAGTCTGTCGCCCGCGCTGTCTTCCATGCCGTCCGCCGTCAGTTTAAACGGGGAACGGTAAGCGGGTATCATTACAACCCTGTCAAGTTTCAAAGCGTAAACAGCCTTGTCCGCCAAAAAAATGTGCCCGATATGTACAGGGTTAAAACTGCCGCCCAATATTCCCAGTTTCACTCTTCCTCTCCTTCAAAACCGCCGTTTTCCAAATCCTCGGTATCAAGAGGCGTTTCATCCTCGTCTGTTTCACTGTTTGCCTCTTGCGTCAAACGCAGAAAGCCCTCGGTCAGTTCTTTTATGCCTTCGCCTGAAAAAACCGAAATACCGATGACTTCTTCATCGTGGTACTTTTGCGCAAGTTCGCAAAGCCTTTGCGAAGTTCCTTCCAAATCGGTTTTTGTCCCGACGAGCAGGCGTTTCTTTTTGGCAAGCTCGCCCGAAAACGATTCAAGCTCATTTAACAGAATATCAAAAGCGTCAAGGTAATTGTCATCGGATAGATCGATTAGAAAAGCCAGTCCCGCTGTCCGCGAAATATGCTTTAGGAAACGGATGCCAAGCCCCGCTCCCTGTGAAGCGCCTTCTATAAGGCCGGGAATGTCGGCGATAATGATGTCCCTTTCCCCGGCGGTCAGCACCCCCAGATTGGGAATTTTCGTAGTAAAAGGATAGGCGGCTATTTTAGGCCTGGCGTTTGTAAAGCGGTTAAGCAGGCTTGATTTTCCGGCGTTGGGAAAGCCCACAAGACCGATGTCCGCGATTATGCGAAGTTCAACCTTTAATTTGACAGTCTGCCCCGGCTTTCCGGGAAGCGCCTTCCTTGGAGCCTGGTTCACCGACGACTTGAAATGGATATTCCCCCACCCGCCGTTTCCGCCCTTCAGAAAAACAAAATCCTGAATGTTACGCGAAAAGTCCCGTATCATCTCCCCCGTTTCCGCATCGCGTATCAGCGAGCCGGGAGGAAGCGGGACAATCACATCCGCTCCGTTATGGCCGTAACGGCTTGAGTTTCCGCCGTCATGCCCGTTTTCCGCCCTGAACGCGTGCTTGTACCTAAGATGGGCGAGGGTGCGCAAATTCCGCCTGACAGTGAACACAACATCCCCTCCCCTTCCGCCGTCTCCTCCCGAAGGCCCGCCCCTTGGAACATACTTTTCCCGCCGGAAAGCCGCACAGCCATTTCCGCCCGAACCTGAGGAAACCTCAATTACAGCTTCATCGGCAAACTTTTCCATGCTGATATTTACTTAAGAAAAATAAACCACGGAGTACGCGGAGTTACACGGAGGGAAGAAAAAGACTGAGAAAAAAATAGCTTTTCCCTTATTTTTTTCTTATGCAATTTCTGGTCTATACACATTTCAGGAGATATACGTGGAGCCTGCTAACTCCGCCCAAAAACTCCGTGAAACTCCGTGTCCTCCGCGGTTATATACTCTTGATATTAACACACATAGCGCTGAACAATCAAAAAGATGTTAATTTACCTGAACGACAGAGGCCAGTTTACGGCCCCGGCGCTGGTGGAAGCTGACCTTTCCGTCCGCAAGGGCAAAAAGGGTGTAATCGCCGCCGCAGCCTACATTCGCTCCCGGATGGATTTTTGTTCCCCGCTGGCGGGCAATAATGGTCCCCGCCTTGACAATGGTTCCATCCGATGCTTTTATTCCCAGATACTGGGGGTTTGAATCCCGCCCATTCTTTGCGCCGCTTCCGCCGCGTTTCCGTGCCATGTCATCCTCCGTAAACAATTAAAAACTGAAGTTTTTAACTGTTAGTTTGCAATTCTTGGGGTATTCCTGAGCTACGGACTTTAGGCCCTCTATCAGGAAAACCCCTGCGGCGGAAAGGAAATCCCTTCCATCCGCGTCATAATCGGCTTCCAGCCAAAGACTGCCCTTTTCAGGAGCGCCGCCCCGGACTGTAATTCCCTTCCTGTTGGAAAGGACGCTCAAAGCCGTCCTCATCAAAACTGAAATAGCGGCGCAGACAATGTCGGTTCCGGCCTTTCCGGCCCCGGCATGACCGGATGCCCTGCAAGCCCTTAAAGTTCCGTCGCTTTCCAGAACCGCTTCTATCTCAACCAATTTCAGCCCGGTTACGAAATATCCCCAATTTTGATAATTGAGTACTGCTGACGGTGTCCCTGTTTGCGCCTGTAATCTTTCTTGGGTTTGTACTTGAAAACGATGATTTTCTCGTCCTTTCCGTGGGATTCTACAGTAGCGGACACTTTCGCCCCCTGTATATATGGACTGCCTACCGACACTGAACTGCCTGAAACAAGGAGTACCGTATCAATATTAATGGCCGTTCCCGGCTCAGCGTCAATTTTGTCAACTTTAAGCAGTGCGCCCTTTTCGGCCTTATACTGCTTTCCTTTAAATTCTACCAGCGCGTACATTATCTTCTCCAAAGTTAAGGGTATTGATTTATACATCAAACTGAAAAAAGAGTCAAGCGGGATTCTCGCAAGGCCCCGCTATTGGCCTACAATCAGCCGTCCAATATTGTAAAGTTCGTGAATCTGGGTATAAACAGGGGGCTGGCTTCCGCAGCTCTTTTTGTCCAATTCCACAAGATTTACGTATAGTTCGTTCAGGAGATCGGCAAAAACCTGCAAGTTGGAGGCAAAGTTGCTGACAGCCATATCCCTCAGAGTCTTGTCAAAACCGGCGCTTGGCAGGGCGTTCATCTTGGTTTTGATAGTCGTCCTGTTCCGGGCAACTTCCACAAAACGGGCGCAGGCCGCTATCTGCCTGTACAATTCGTCCAGATGAAACCCCTGATAGCGGAACAGTTCCATCTTTTCGGTGAGAACCTCGATCAGATCCCAGGTGGTTTTATCAACCTGAAGCTGCAATAAAGCGGGGCGCAAGAACCGGTTTGAAATATTGGTCTGGTAGTGCTCGCTGATCTGTTCAATCAGCCTGACGATATGGGCGTCTTTTATCCGATCCAAAATGGGCCTCCAACATAATAGTAGCACCCCTTCGGCGGAATTACAAGCCAAAAAGCGGGTTTTTTTCCGCCGCCGTATCTATTCATAAAAGTTAAGTACAGTGTATATTATCAGTGATGCGCGTATTTACATTCTGTGCCGGCCTGTTTGCCGTTTTGCTTTTTTCCTGCGGCGGAAACAAGACCGCGCAAATTTGGACTGATCACCCGGAATTTGCGCTGTATGTCGAATATTTTAACAATTCCCAGAGCCAGTACAAGGTTTCCGTAAGGTACTTTGATTTTCCGGTAACGGAAATGACCGTATCCAACAACAGTCCCGATATTATCGTAGGAAGCTGGCTGAAAAACTCTTCTACCGGCACGTACTTTAAATCCCTCGATAATTTATTCGGGGCGAATAAACTTTCAAGGACTATCTTTTACCCGCGCCTTCTTGCGACCGGCAGGATAGAGAGCAATCAATTCCTCCTGCCCGTTTCATTCAATATTCCCGCGCTGATCTTCTCGATGGACAGACAGCAGGAATTTTCCAGCCAGTTCACCATTGATTTTGAAGAGATAAAAAATTTAAGCAGTAACTACAATGTTTTAAGCCGGGGGGCTTATACGCAGATGGGATTTTCGCCCCTTTGGAACAGCAGTTTTCTGTTTCAAACCGCAGTCCTCCTTGGGGCGGCGTTTACGGAAGCGTCCCCTCTTGCCTGGGATGAAACCGCCCTGGAACGTTCGATGGATTTTGTCTATTACTGGACTCACGATATAAACTACAACAATCAGGCGGAAGAGGACTTTACGTTTAAATACTTTTTTGAGCCTATCTCGAAGCTGATTCAATCGGGACGAATCCTCTTTTCGTACATGGAAAGCGGAGACCTTTTTACCCTAAGCGAAGAAAACAGGAGCAATACGGATTTCCGCTGGATTATGGAGCAAAACGTCATCCCCATTACTGAGGATATGGTCTATATGGGCATTCCAAAAAAAGCGAAATCCCAAAAAGCCGCGGCGGCCTTTATCCAGTGGTTTTTCCAGTTTGAAAACCAAGGGATGCTCCTTGAGTACAGCAGGGCAAACCGGATAAACGAAAACATATTCGGCATAAGCGGGGGCTTTTCCTCATTAAGCCCCGTTACGGAACAGATTTTCCCGAGGTTTTACCCTGAGCTTTTGGGACGGATGCCGCCTTCGGAGTACCTCACCCCTCCCAACATTGTCCCCGGCAACTGGGCCGCTATCAAAGAGCGGGTAATCCTCCCCTACCTTAACGAACGCGCCCGAGCCGAAAACGCCGACGGAATCTACCCCCTGGAAAGGCGGCTCCTGGACTGGCTGCGCCTGAACCGCTGAAAAAAACTTTAGTTTCCATAGCTTTTTACGGTTGTAGTATAAAATACTCAGCTTAAACACAAATTTTCCGATATTTATAACAGGAGAACTGTAAAATGAGTGTCGGATCCGTCCCATACCATGCCTTTCCCAGTGTCGGCTACGCGATGAGCGCGCCCAGCAACGGCAGAATGTCCCTTCCTGTCTCTCCCGGCATGGTAATTTACTCGCATTTCAAGCATGTTTCCGGCACTCCTGCTCCCGAAGGCACAAGCGGGGTAAATATTTCCAAACTAAAAATCCTCGATACCCTGATTGAACAACTGTCTAAAATGAAAAAGCAGTCCTCCACGGATCTGGGCGTACTAAGCGAAACCGATGAAAAACGCATCAACGCGCTCATCGAACAGTATCAGAGGCAAATCAAAGCCGCCCAGTCCGTAAATTTTTACACCCCCGCCGCTCCCGCCACAGGCGCTCTTTTCAGCATAAGCGCCTAATTCAAAAAAGAGGTATGTCATGTTGGTTGAAAGAACTTCCATAAAGAACCTGATTTTTATCCGTCTCAACCCCGGGGATGATTTACTGGCGGCTCTTCAGGAAGGGGCGAAAAAGCACAACATAAAAAACGCGGTGATTCTCTGCGGTATCGGGTCGGCGAGGAGCCACCATTTTCATGTTGTCGGCACCCGCGAAAACCCGCCGAGGAACGACTTTGTCAGGGCGGAAAAAGCCTCCGACATTGCCGGAATCACCGGCTATATTATTGAAGGGCGCGTCCACGCGCACATCATCCACTCCGACACAGAAATTGCCTTCGGCGGCCACCTTGAAAACGGCGTGGAAGCCCTAACCTTCGCAATCCTCACCCTTGCCGAAGTAGACTACGACTTTACCGGCTTCGACAGCATCGGGAATATTGAAGATTTTAGAAAGTAGAAACGGCAGAAGCAATCATTTAAAACATGCTTGACAACAGTTCATTTTAGGTAAATAATACACATAAGAAAATAGGGATGGTAAATAGCGATATGAATAGCTGCCCGTATTAAAATGAAAGATAAGGTAGGGTGCTATGGACTGCTATAGGGAACGTATTGCCGAGATTGGCAATCGGCTTAAAGAGAAAACCTTGGGAGAGGCCGAAGCCGAGGCAGGGGTCAATAAGTATAACTATATTGGCGTTGGGTTTGGGTACAACTTAAAAGAAACCTACCCGGACACTCGGGAAAAGGCGTTGCAGTTTACGCAGACCCCGGAGTTTGATGAACTGGTGGAACTCTCAAAGGCTATGTAGATGGGTTTCGAGTACCGCACACATCAGGAGCTTTGCGGGATCATTGGTGGAATCAATGAAAAGTTCTATAAGCCTGCCAGCGAAAATATCATCTATTTGGAAGAGCTTACTCGCGAAAATGCCATTGCGTACATCATAGCGCTGAGGGACGCTTATTCGCACCTCGTCAAAATCTTTGAATTCCAGGATATTTCTACTCATGATAACAGGGTCAAAATTGAAAGACAGCTTGAGCGTTATTCCGGCCACCTGGAACGCCTTCTTTTTGACACCTATCAGAAAATTATAGACTTAAAATCTAACGAACTGTGGAGAATAATCCCTGATAAGGACAAGGGGGCAATCAACAACCCCGCCCTAAAGGGACGGGGTATGTTGTTCTCATAAGGTATTGCATTCGGGGTATTAAACCCCTCAGCACGAATAAAAGCTCAGTTAGCCCTGGAGATAAAAAACCAGCGCGTCGTAGATGACGGAACCACTGTCGATCAAAAACTTGAAGGGTACAAAAAAATTATTGATTTAATTGAGTCTATCTACAAAAAATTCCAAGGTTGATTTTACCAGTCCAGTACAGGATAAAGAATTACAAAAAGCGGGAAACGGGAGTCGGAGACGACTTGCCGCTATTCTCTTCCTAATTTTATGGTATAATGTCAGCATGACAGAGACCGAGCGCGAGCAAAACCTGATGATTGTTTATGCCGTTGAAGGCTATTCTCAGCAGCACAAGCTGCCGG
>JGI24698J34947_10000079_pt1 | contig 31505 bp, 23 predicted proteins | sample TergutMp193P3_FD_34947 | JGI IMG/M metagenome (IMG submission 34947) | reverse complement strand
GCCAGGTTACCAAAAGATCGGTAGAACCTGCCTTATAACCTCCGGCTACATTGGGCCCGCCTCCGGTAAGAAGGTAGATAACGTTGAAACTGTTGAAATTGCCAATAAAAGAAGAGATGAGGTAAGGCGTCGTGACAAAGATTATATAGGGCATGGTGATCTTTACCAGACACTTGAAGGGCCCGGCCCCGTCAATCCTCGCCGCCTCGTAAAGATCCGCCGGGATGTTGAGCAAAATACCGCTGGTCATAAGCATCGTATACGGAACGCCGATCCAGAAATTTGTGACAATTATCGTTACCCTTGTCCGTAAAATACTGCTCGAATTTGCCAAAAAGGAAATCGGATCGCCTAAAATACCAAGCTTTACAAGCAGCGTGTTAACCGGTCCCAACTCTCCGAGAATGTTCCTTATTGCAAGCAGGGAAACAAACTGGGGCATGGCAATGGTCAGAATGAAAATGGTCCGCCACAGGGTCTTGAACCTGACGCCCTTTTTGTTAATGAGGATGCCCAGAAAAATCCCGCCGAAGTAGCAGGTAAATGTCGCGAAAATCGTCCACACTACGGTCCAGCTTAAAACCGGAACAAACCTCTGGCCGATTTCACCGGTTTTGGTCAGGAGGTTTCTTATGTTTTCAAACCCGACCCAGTCAAACAATACCTCGCCCTGGTGCGCGCTGTCAAAGTTTGTGAATGCGATGAATATCATGAAGATCGTTGGCATTATCGTGAAGAATGTAACACCGACAAAAGTGGGCGTTAAGAGGGTTATATAAAAACGGTTGTCGACCAGTTCACGCAAATCTTCCCGGAAAGTAGCGGCTCTTCCTTTTTCGCGTTTGTCACATTCGGCCTTGTACGCGCTGGCNAAATTACTCAGGTACAGGAGGATGAACAGCACGATGATGCCTATNGTCACCACACCGAACAGAAGCATGAGCATTGAGTCGTCGGCCTTTGTGAAAATATCACCCGCCTGGGTTCCAAGGGTTTTGAAATTAACCAGTGCCTTGTAACCAAGCGGCGTATCGTTTACCTTTGGGCATAAAACCATCAGTAAAATGAATCCCGCCTCGAGCAGCAGATAGATGAGCCCCTTCGCATACTGCTTATGATAAAAATTACCGAAGCCCATTATTATATGGGAAACTTTGGTCGCCGCGTTTCCGTTTTTAAATCTGCTGACAAAGGTAGTGAAAAAGTTCCTTGTTCCCTTTGCGATGCTTACAAAGAAGCCTCCTATTGAGGCGCCTAAATCATTAAAAAAGTCAAGGATACGTTTTAGTAGATTTTTAATAATTGGCACAAGAATCTCTCCTTTAGACGGCCGCCCATACAATTTTTTTTGTGCGGGCGGCCTTCCCTTTCGGCGCTGGCGCAAAACCATAGTTTTGCGTCAGCCGTCATTCCGGTTTTCTGCGACCTAAGGCCTTCGGCCGGTTTTCCAGATGGTTTCCACGACAGACATCCCGGCCTTGATTTTCGCGGTAGTATCGTACAGAGGATTACCGCCTGTATCTTTCGCGTTTGTCAGAATATCAAGCACAATGCCGGGCGCGCCCTGCGAATAATACCAGTTGTTCATTCTCGCGGCGGGTCCAAAAGGCTGCGCCCTTCCGCTCGCGAACATTACGTATTGTTCCCGGGCCAGAAGCCCTTCAAGCGAATCTTCCCGCACCTTTACGAATTCGGTACTCGCGTTTTTATACGCGGGAAGGTTCTGGCAATACTCAAAGGCTTCTTCCTGAACCGCCTTGCTGGACAAATACAAAAGGATATTCTGTAATTGCTCAACCTTGGCGTTGTCGTTTGTAATTTTTTTCATGACAAACATTTTCGCGTCGGCAAAGGTGCCCGACTTCATAACCGTACCGGCGGGAACGTTGGTCCCCACGACATCGGCGGCGGTCAGCGTGAAAGTCGGCAGCGGCGCTATCCCGAGTTTGCTTCCAAGGGCCGACCTGGCCGCGTTGAAATTCCACGCGCCGCCGATCAGCGAAAGAGAAACCTCGTTCGCCAGCTCAATCTCCCAGCCTGAGTCGGATACCCTCTTCGCGCCGTAATTGACCCTTCCGTCGGGACTGGAATCCGTAAAGAACCTTTGTCCCCACTGCATGGTCGCAACGGCCAAATCGGAAGTGAAGTTACAGTTCTCCATTTGTCCGTTCTCGTAAATTTGGGCAACGGGAGTCCCGTCCGATTCTCTTGTCGCCAAAACAAGGAAAGAATTGTTGTAACCGTCGTCGCCGTTAATTGTAACGGATTGCTTGCCGTTCGCCCTCGCTATCGCCCAAATTCCTTCCCAGGTCTTTACAGCTTCGTCGCTGATATAATCTTTGTTATAGTAAAGCACCAGCGCCTGGGCTATGTAGGGAACGCCGAAAGTATATTCCACGGGAGGTTCTCCCACGCCTCCCTTCACAATAACATGGAAAATATCGGGGTTGTCGTTTTGAATCTGCGCCAGGAGCCTTGTGTCCGTTATGGGCCCAATGGCGCTCGCACCCGCGATGAGCCTCCCGAGGTTGTCATGCGCCACTGTAAAAAGATCGGCACCAGCGTCCGTATCATCCAGAAATTTCGCCGCGGCGGAGCCTGTGTCAACGCTTTCGACAGTTACCGTCCACTGAAAGGGCTTCGAGTTCGCCGCGTTATAATTGGCGACCCATTCATCCATCTTGGTCTGGTAAAAATCCCTCGCTTCACTCCCGACCCAAATCTTGATCGTTTCTTCTTTTTTTTGACAGCCGGCAAGAAGCATCAAACCGCATAACGCCGCAAAAATGAGCGCCATATACCGAAAGCCGCTTTTTATCATGTTGATTCTCCTTTCATTCCAACTGCTGTGTTACGGCTTTACCGCGGCGCCGATTCCCCTGCTCCTGTCCTTAAATACGGCAAACACGACATAGTAGGTCTGCGCGCCTTTCAGAAGAACAGGGTTGCCGTTGTTGCTGCCAAGCCCGTCTCCTGCGGCGTCGGCCGCCTCATCGCTGCGGTCCATCGGAGTATACATGGTATCCGGCGAAAGGTTTTTGAGACTGCCGGCTTCCGTGCTGGGCATCCACATATCGAAGCCCCAGCCGCTCGCTTCATAGCTGTCCCGCGCGAGCCTGATTATCTTTACCGCGAACCTGCCATCCTGGCTGATGCCCGCCCCGGAATAATCAACGGTCCAGCCCGCGGGAGCCACCCTGGTGGTGTCATACTCCCACAGGTAAATATACTGAGCGTCCTTCAACGCGGCTTTGAGGTCCTTGATCCTCGCGTCCGACCTGGAAACATTGGTCATCATGAAGTTCGCGTCGTAAGTGGAGCCCCAATCGGCAAAATGCCCGGTTGTACGGTAATTGTAGGTTGGATCTTCAACCGCTTTGTCGCAACCGATCACGCAAACCGCAATGACGGCAATAACCATAAAAACTGCAAATCTTTTCATTGAATTCCTCCATGGTTTTGTTTGTATCATACAGTATAATGGATATATCCAAATTTGACAAGAAAAATGCCCTACGTTGTTTTCGTCTCTCTTCTCTCTTTTTTCTTCCTTTGTTATAATAAACCATGAGCAACGCGTTTCAGGGCGGCAGAGGCGGCGGCAGAGGCGGCGGCAGGCCGCTCACCGAAGCTGAGAAGACGACCGCTTCGAAAGTCACATGGCCGCTGTTAAAACGGATATTCAGTTATCTCCTGCCCTATTGGCCGCGATTTCTGCTGGTTTTCGTCTGTATCCTGGCGTCCTCATGGCTGTCTATACAGCCGTCGGTACTGATGGGCAGGATCGTGGACGACGGGTTTATCGGCGGCAACCTCGACATCCTCGTCAAGCTGATCGGCGCATCCTTCGGCGTGCTGATACTCTCCAACCTTATCGGGGTGTTTGAAACCTGGCTGAACGTTTGGGTGGCCCAGCACATTACTTTCGATATGCGGAACAAAATGTTCCGGCACCTCTTGAATATGTCCCACCGGTTCTTCACCATAAACCGCCAGGGGGAAGCCATTACCCGGATGACATCGGACATAGGCAGCGTGCAGATGGTTATCTCCGGCACCCTGACCTCCCTCATCAGCAATGTCACCATGCTTGCCCTGGCTGTCATTACTATGTACCAAAAAAACTGGATTCTCGCGACCGCCGGCATCCTGATAGTCCCGTTCCTTACCCTGCCCACACGGAGAGTTGGCCAGAAGCGCTGGGATATCACCTATCAGGCGCAGGCGAAAAACGACGAGATTAACCAGATCCTGTCGGAAACCATGAGTGTGTCCGGGCAGCTTCTTGTGAAGCTGTTTAACCGGGAGGATACTGAGTACGGCAAGTACGAGAACGCGAACGGGGACATGACCGCCCTGAACATCAAGGAGAGCATGGCCGGGCGCTGGTTCTGGGCCACCATCGGGATATTGACCAACGCCGGCCCCATGGTGATCTACCTGACCGGTGGTCTTTTGATGCTGCGGTTCGGAGTAACGGACCTTACGGTTGGTGATGTTACGGTAATGGTGGCGCTGCTGGACCGCCTGTACCGCCCGGTAAACAGCCTTTTGAACATGCAGGTGGAAATCGTGCGGTCAATGGCGATTTTTACCCGCATATTCGAATATTTTGACATTCCGATAGAAATAGTGAACAAGAGCGACGCGATAAAGCCCGACACGCTGGAAGGAAATTTGGAGTTTAAAAATGTAAGCTTCCATTACAACGAAGGCTCCCCAATCCTGCATAATCTGTCCTTCAGCGTTGGGAAGGGTCGCTCGGTCGCGATCGTGGGCCCTTCGGGCGCCGGAAAATCCACGATCATCAACCTTATCCCCCGGTTATACGACGTGGTGGAAGGTCAGGTGCTTCTTGACGGGCATGACGTCCGCGACCTGGACCTGGACTGGCTCCGCTCAAATATCGCCCTTGTCACCCAGGATACTTATTTGTTCAACGACACCATCCGCGCCAATTTGTTATACGCCAACCCGGAAGCTTCGGAGGCGGACATGATTAAAGCCTGCAGTGAGGCCCACATCCACGATTTCATCGCGTCGCTTCCCCAGGGCTACGACACCGAGGTGGGCAACCGCGGGATTAAGCTTTCAGGCGGCGAGCGCCAGCGCATGTCCATCGCCCGCGTCATCCTGAAAAACTCGGGGTTCGTGGTGCTTGATGAGGCCACCAGCTCCCTGGATTCCATTTCCGAAAGCCTCATCCAGAACGCGATTGAGCCGCTCCTGAAGGGCAAGACGAGCCTCGTCATCGCCCACCGGTTGAGTACCATCATGGCCTGCGATGAAATCCTGGTAGTTTCAGGCGGCGTGCTGGTGGAGCGCGGAACTCACGCAGACCTGCTGAAACTTGGCGGGATTTACCGGGAACTGTACGAGACCCAGTTCCGGAAGGCGCTGGAAGACAGGGATCGGGGACTGGGGACTGGGGACTAGGGAGAAAAGAATTTTACCACGAACCACACGAACAGAAGAAGAGAAGAAAACCACGGAGTTACACGGAGGGAAGAACCAAAAATTTACCACGGAGGTACACGGAGTAAGAAAAAGACCAAGAATTTTACCACGAACCACACGAACAGAAGAGGAAAACCCAAGAGAAGACCTCGCACGGAGGCACAGAGGACACGGAGGAAGAGGGAAGAGGAAGACCAAGAATTTTCCCACGAACAACACGAACGGAAGAAGAAGAGTTTTCATATTTAACTCATTTTTAGTCACTCATAAAATTACTTATTATATACACCATATAATTTCCAACATCAAAAACACCTGATTTAACATGGTAATAAAATTCTGTTTTAATTGGGATATGATTTATGGAATCATATTCAATTATTAATTTGGTTAGATATATTGGTTCATCAATATATTTTGTTCTGTTGGAATTATAAATGGATTCAATATTATCGTATATTTTATCAATTGTCTGATAATCGGAACTGACTGGTTGTAATGGTCTATCTTCAGGTCCCATTGCCCCATCAGGAATTTGTTCCGTATAAAGTCCGTTTTCAACAAAAATCAACGCATTCATTTCTGGTTCAAATCCGGGATTATTACGAAAAAAATTGTATCGGTAATTTGCGGGTTTTGATCTCATCCAGGAATTTTTTTCCGCTGAAAACAAATTGTAATCAAAATCTATAGAAATTCTGGTTTTAATTAAATCACATGAGACAAGCAAGAATAAAACAAATATAATTAATGAATATTCTCTTTTTAAGTATTTCCGCATATATTATTCCTTTGCGTTCTCCGCGCATTGGCGAAAGAATTTGCAAGTACCTTCCTCCGAGACTTTCCTCTTCCTTGTTCGTGTTGTTCGTGACAGATCTTTACTCCGTGAAACTCCGTGTCCTCCGTGGTTTTATTCTCTCTTCTCTTTCCATACCCCAAAACTCTGCGGCCCCAGCCTGATAGAGCCGTTCTCAAAGCCGCACTCCCCGATAGCGTAAAGCTTCTCCGGCGTGCCGTCAACCGAAACCGGCGGCTTTACGGGAACCGCGCCGGGATTTACGGCCATGACAAGGGAACCGCGCCGGTATACAAAAGAACGGCCGCCGGAAGCGCCACCGCCCTTCGAATCGCCGCTTTTTGCGCCGCCGCGTTCCACAGGGTGTAGTATTTCCAGGTTGGGTTTCGCGGAGAGGTCTTCCTCTTCGCGGCGCAGGCGGAGCAGGGACTTGACCGTGTTAAGAAGCGACGCGGGATCTTTTTCCTCCGCGGCGACGTTCGGCGCGGACGGATCGGGGTCGACGGGCAGATAAAGTTTTTCGGCGGGTGCGGAGGAAAAGCCCATGCCGCCGCCGCTTTGCCACTGCATGGGCGTACGGGAACCGGTGCGCGTGTAGCCGCCTTCTTTAGTGGGCAGATCGCGAAGGTAGCGCATACCAATTTCGTCGCCGTAATACAGAAACGGGACGCCCGGCATGGTAAAGATCACCGCGAAAGCCAGGGCGAGTTCGCGGCGGTCAAGCCCGTAACTGATGCGGGGTGTGTCGTGGTTGCCGGTGATAAAGTTGATAAAACCGTCGTTCTTTGTCACCTCATACCAGGGCAGATACTGCGCGAGAAATTTATCGATGCCGCCGCTGGAGTCTTTCCTGAAATAGCTGTTGTCCGCCCCGCCGTCTTCATAATCCCTGACGAGACTGCGGTAGCCGCTTTTCCCGTGATCCAGAAGGAAATCAGCGTGAAAGCCCGCCGCTTTAAGTGACAGGACAGGATCGCTCCATTCCGAAACTATCATCGCCTGCGGAAATTCGCTGTCCAGCATTTCCCGGACGTTACGCCAAATCGCGCAGGTGGCGCTTTTCCGCTCATCGTCGAATTTCACAAGGGAGTCGGCCATATCCACACGGAAACCGTCGCAGCCCCTGCCTTTGTCGCCTGAAAGCCAGTAGCGCATAATGTCCTTGAGAGCATCCCGTGTCGCGATACAATCGGGATGCTCCGGCGGCAGCTGCCATTTTTCGCGGCGCCGGAGAAATCCGTAGTTAAGGGCGGGCTGGCACTTGAAAAAATTGACGATATAGCAGCCGTCCCGTTCCGCCTCGCCGGCGATAAATTTCAGCCCCTCAAGCCCCCAGAAAAACCAGCTGTCCGTCCAGATGTAACGGTTTTTGAATTCATCGCCAGGTGATATTTTCCTGCTTTCGGTAAACCAAAAGTGCTCCTCGGAAGTGTGGCCGGGAACCAGATCCAGAATCACCCGCATATCTTTCCTGTGGGCTTCGTCAAAAAGCCGGAACAGGTCTTCGTTGCTGCCGTAACGGGGCGCGACTTTCCTGTAATCGCGCACATCGTAACCGGCGTCTTTGAACGGTGAATCAAAACAGGGATTCAGCCAGATGGCGTTACACCCCAGATTTTTGACATAATCGAGTTTTTCGATTATCCCCTCAATATCGCCGATACCGTCGCCGTTTGAATCATAAAAAGTCTGAGGATATATCTCGTAGAAAACAGCCTTGTTTAACCATTCGGGCATAATATACTCCTTTTATGATATTCATATTATAACATGAATACATAAAACAAGAGTATTATATTGGCGGCGCTGACTGTCACCTGCGATTATTTCAGCAGATCCTTTGAAATTTTGCCGCCGTTTTCAGCGAGGTTCTTTAATACTGCCTTGATCAGCCAAGTGTTCTTCTCGGCGGAACCGTCGGGATCGGTACCGGTGTAATTTAGGTCCTTGGCGAGTTCCTTGCGCGCCGCAAGGCTGCTGGGGAGATCGAGCGCGTTCAGCAAATCAACTATGGACACGCGCCAGTTGGACTTTACGCCCTTGGCTTTCACAATACCATCGATAACGGCCTCCACATCTACGGGCGCCGCTGTCTGCGCCGCCGACGCTTTTGCTGCCGCCTCCGCCGACGCTTTTGCTGCTGCTGCCGCCGCTGCTGCCGCCGCTGCCGCTGCTGCCGGCACCGCTGTCGAAGCCGAAGTCGCCACTTTTGCGGTTGTCGCCGTTGTCTCCACTTTTGCGGGTGTTGCCGTTGTCTCGGCAGTGGTTTTTGTCCCGAAGAGCTTGTCTTTTATCGAACTTAAAATTCCCATTTTTTTTCCTCCTGGGTTCGGTGTACGGATATTGGTTTACCCGTGACGAGCATTTTACCATTTTTTGGTAATTTATACAAGAAAATAATCTGTAAAGAACCAAATATTATACCATAAGGGGATAGATCACCTAAAATGGAGATAATGAATTAATCTGAAATGGTATTGATCTTTGCCGAAAGACACCGGTGTTATCATACCTGCTCCGCGGGAAGCCACTCTTTAAGAACTTCTTCCAGTTTCTGCTTGGCAACAGGCTTTAATAAAAAGTCGTTGAATCCGTTGGCCAAAAAAACCTCCCTGACTCCGGAATCCGTATTGGCGGCTAACGCGATTACCGGAAGCTTCCCGTATTCCTTACCGAGTTTTCTTATCTCCATGGTCGTTTCAATGCCGTCCATTCCCGGCATAAGGTGATCCATGAACACAAGGCTGTAAGTACCCAGCTTTAATTTATCAATAGCCTCGCTCCCGCTTGCCGCCGTATCTACTTCCAGACCGTAATTTAATAATTTCTTCTTGATTACGAACAGATGCATTTCCATATCGTCCACGACCAGGACTTTACCGGCCTGAAATTTTAAAGGGGCTTCGGCAGGAACAGCGGGCATTTTTTCTGTATTGAGTCGTAAATTTTCGGTACCCCCGGACTCTTTTTCTTCCCGGGCGCTGTTGAAAATAACAGATAACTTCTTTTCCAGCGACAGAAGCTTCTCCTTAAATGGAGGGAAGCTCTGGGTGCAGAAATCCCTGTCGCTTTTCTTTGAAGCCGTTTCCAGATCAAACGCCGCTTTGGACAGCGCCGCGGCCCCGATTACCGCGAGCATTGATTTCATCGCGTGTACTGAAATTGTAAAACTGTTTATATCATTAGCTTCCAGTGAACCGGCCATCTTTTCGCATTCAGGCGCAAGAAACTTATAGAATATTTCCAGTGTGCTGTGGTACATATTTATATCGCCGGAAAGCTGATCCAGTCCGGTTTCGACGTTAATTTCGTCTATTTTGCCGACATCGTCCAAAAACCCGTCGTATTTTTTATCCCCATCTGTTGTTTTTGGTTCCACGCTCCGCGTGATTTTTTCCGGCGGCATAAATTCCTTGATAGTAGCGTCCAATTCCCGCATATCTATCGGCTTTGAAACAAAGCCGTTGAATCCGTTGGATAAAAACATTTCCCTCATGCCGGAAACGGCATTGGCCGTCAACGCTACTATCGGAAGCTTCCCGTATCGCGTCCCCAGTTTTCTGATTTCCATCGTCGCCTCAATACCGTCCATCTTCGGCATCATGTGGTCCATAAAGACAATGTCGTAATCATTGCTTTTGACCTTTTCAATCGCCTCAAATCCGCTTGAAGCAGTGTCGATTTTCAGCCCATAAGGCGCCAACATCCCCCTTACGACATACAGGTTCATTTCCATATCATCTACGACAAGGACCTTTCCGTCAGGTATCGTGTCGCGCATAATATGTGTCTTTTTCATTTTCGCTTCGTAACCGGAGCGGAAACAGCTGAGTCTTTCCGTAACCTCCTTACCCAGCGCGGGAGCGCCGACATTGCCCTGCGGCAAACGTACGGTAAACAATGAACCGGAGCCGGGCTTGCTCTCCACCTGAATTTCGCCGTTCATCATGTGTATTAAATTCTGCGTAATGCTCATGCCAAGACCCGTGCCCTCGGTTGTCCTGTTGGCTTCAAGGTTAAAGCGGGAGTATTCGTTAAACAATCTGGCAATCTGCTCTGCCGTCATTCCCTGTCCGGTGTCGCGCACAGTGAAAACAAGCGTTACGGCATCGCCTGAAAATTCCGCACCCATTGAAAGTTCAACCTCGCCCGAGGCGGTATATTTAAACGCGTTTGAAAGAAGATTGTTCAAAATCTGCTTGATACGTAATTCGTCGCCAAACAGCGCCGACAGTACATTTTCATCTACTTTGAGGGTAAAGTTGATGGGCTTGTTTTCGTACTTGATCATGTTCAAAAATACGGTGTCGCTTATAAGGCTTGCGACATCGTACCGCGCCTGTATCAATTCAAGCTTTCCGGCCTCAATCTTGGACATATCAAGTATGTCGTTGATAATTCCGAGGAGCAAATCCCCTGAATTAGAAATCCTCGTGAACGCTTCTTTTATTTTCTTTGGGTCTTGATGATCGTTTTCGTTTTGCAGCTGGATTTCCGAGATCCCAAGAATAGCGTTCAAAGGCGTGCGTATTTCGTGGCTCATTTTCGCCAAAAACGCCGACTTTGTCCGGTTGGCGGTTTCGGCGGCTTCAACGGCGGCTTCCAAATCTTTGGCGCCTTGTTTTATGGTGCGGATTTGATCGACAATCTGTATTTGGTTTCTGACCCTTGATTTTACAATATTTACGCTGAAAGGTTTATGTATAAAATCCGCGGCGTCAAGGGCCAGGCCTTTTTCCTCGTCCTCAACGCTGTCAAGCCCCGTAATGATAATAACGGGGATACCCTTCGTTTTTTCGGATGCTTTTAACCTCTCCAGCACATCAAACCCGCTGATTTTCGGCATGACAATATCCAGCAAAATGAGATCGGGCATATACTCGTCTGTTATATCAATGACGGAAGCCCCGTTTGTCGTCATATAAATCTTGTATTCCGGGCCTAAAATGTCGCGCAGAATCCTGATATTCAGCGGTTCGTCGTCCACAATAAGTATGCTGTTTTTTCCGGTGTTTTCCATATTCCTGCCTTATATTGGTTATAAGGCCTAAGTATACAATACGATTGAAAAGATTGGCAACTTCTGTCATGCTGGCAGGTATATCAATTCGAGGCAAGGAGAAGGACATGGCAATCGAAATACCGGGACTGGACACAAACAAAGGACTCGAATTATGCGACGACGATATGGAAACTTATATTGGCACCCTGCGCCTGTATACTACCAATATCCCCCAGGCACTGGAAAGGATGAGGAATGTTACAGAAGAAACTCTGCGTGATTACACCATCAGTGTACATGGCGTGAAAAGCACGAGTGAAGTCGTCGGCGCCGAGGAAGCGAGAAAAACAGCCAGAGAGCTGGAGGCGATGGGCAAAGCCGGCGACCTTGCGGGAATCCTTGCCCGCAACGGCGCCTTCATAAAATACGTGGAGGATTTGGTGGCCGGCATACGCGGCTGGCTGGAGAGTAAGGGGAGTGGGGTATAGGGAATGGGGTGCGCTTTGTTAGAACGGGGCGCGTGTTGACAATAAGTTATGCTTGCTTACTTCTCTCCCTACTCCCTACTCCCTATCCCCCATTCCCTACTTACTAATATTCTTCTTTACCCTTTCCAGCAACTCGCTTTTTTTGCAGGGTTTCTTTATATAGTCGGCGGCGCCCATTGCCCTGGCGTGTTCCCTGTCCGCCGGATCTTCCGAAGACGTATAAATCGCAATTGGTACCTTGTGTAGTTTGCTTATATCTCTTATCTGTTCGTAGGTGTCCCATCCGCTTACGTCGGGCATCATTAAATCCAACAAAACGAAACTGGGATCAAGGCCCTGGTAAAGGAATTTCAGGGCTTCCTCGCACGAAGCGGCGGTAGTTACGCTGTAGTCTTCCTCCAGGTAATTTTTGGTCACCCCAAGATGGGTTGCGTCGTCATCTATCACCAGGACAATTACCTTTTCATTCCCGGTTGTTACCCTGAATTTTTCCGTCTCAAATTTTAGACCTTCAAAGTTTCTATTGTTCTCCTCACTCATTTGGGATACATGTTTTACCGCGGTCGTTATCTCCTTCAGCGCGCCATTGATAACTTCGTTCATGCCTTTTAACGCTTCATTGCTTATCTTGATAAATTCATCTGTTTCCCTGTCCAAATCATCGCCCGATTTGGCCATGTTTTCAGATCCCTTTTGGACATTTACCGTTATCTCCTTAAGGCGGCCTACGGCGTCCAGTATTTGCTTACTGCCGGCTTCCTGTTCTTCCATTGAGTGGCGGATATTCATTTCATGCTCGGCAACTGTTTTTACGCTTGTATCTATGGCGCCAAACCGGGCAAGAACCTCGTCGGAAGACTTGGTAATGTTGTCTATACTCGCCTTGACCTTTTTCAGCATGGTCGAGGTAGTTTTGGACTGCTCACCCGATGACTCGGCGAGCTTGCGGATTTCGTCGGCTACCACCGCGAACCCTTTTCCCACCTCTCCGGCATGCGCCGCTTCAATGGCGGCGTTCATGGACAATAGATTGGTCTGGCTCGCGATTTTATTCATTGCCGCGTTGATTTCCAGGAGCCCTTCCGAATCCTTTGCGATTTCCTGTATTTCCTGTACTACCGCCTGAACCGCGGACTTTCCGAGTTCCGAGGCTTCCGTCAGGTTATCGACATTTTTGCTGTTTTCCGCCAGCGTTTGGCTCACCGAATGTATGTTGGCCGTCATTTGCTCAATAGCCGAAGACGACGCGTTTACGCTCTCGGTTTGATCATCTATTGTCTTCTTTAGAAAATCGATATTGTTTTTTATATTGCCCAGCGCCTTGTCGACTTCATCCGTTTCTTCTTTCTGCTTTCTTTCCAGGTCCTGGATATCCTTAAAATTCGCCGAAATATCGCCGACCGCTTTCGCGGTCTTATCCATATTGATGGAGAGTTCATATCCGGTATTCGTGAGCGCGTTGACCTTGTTTTTAATTATGCTTATTCCATCGCCAAGATGCTCACAAAAAGCGTTCACCATTCCTGAAACAGTNCCTATCTCGTCAATGGAACCAATATTAATNCGCCGTGTCAGATCCTTTTTTTCAGAACTCAGATTCTCCATTTGCTCTATTATGGAAGAGTAAAAGCCTGAGAGGTTCTTTTTAAAAAGGAGCGCCATGACCATGACGCATAATACGTTGATAATAATCGGGACGAGTATAATGAACCAGCCGCTTGGGGTAATTTTGTCGATTATATCTACGTCCTGGTTTATTCCAAGTATGGTAACGGTGCATCCGAAAAGCGCGGCCATCAACGCAACCACTACGGGGATAATAAAAAATTTCAGTTCCTGCCGCCTCTCGCGCAGATCACGGGGGTATTTTGTCAGCTTATTGCCTATCATTGTTTTAAAGACAAGACCGTCGCACATGACGTACAAAATAGTTCCTATAAGCAGCCCGAAGGCGAGTATTGCCAGAAATAAAGGCGTTTCCATTACGGGATCGATACCCAGCCAATTGCCGGNAAAAAAGACGATCGCGAGGAAGAGNGTATGGATGGCTACGCAGAGACCGATCAACTTGATAGGGACAGCGCCGATCTTTTTAAGGCGGTTTACATATTCGGTTTCGTCGCAGTTCTGAAAAAAATCCGGGGCGAAGTACTTGACGTTCAGCCTCAGGACACCTAAATACACGATGAAAAAGACCAGGGCGGGAATACCAAACCCGACACTGAGTACCGAAAAAGAAAGTCCAAAAAAGAGCAGAATACCAAAATCCACCAGTACCAGGGCAATTCCGGTAAGGACTATAAGGACCAGAATGGAAACAGTTTTTTTCATATTAACTCCTTAAATGTTCAACACGTTTTCAACGCTCTTTGAAATTTTATCAATCAATCCATTTTAGTACCTATCTCCATTCTTGTAGTTTAACACATAAAGGGGGCAGTATCAATAGCGCGGATATTGCTTTTTTGCGTCTCACTTCGATAGAAATTCAAGTAATCTCATTAGTCAGTTAACCAATAGGTTTTTGCCTAAATAACTTATTAATGGCCTTCAGCTTCCCTTGAAATGCTCATCTATAGCCTTGCCCATAAGCCTCTCAAGTTTGGACTTCAATTCCTCTTTAGAGGTCATCGTCTTCATGGATTCCGGCTCCTGCTCGGCAAAGAGGTCTGAGACCGTTATTTCGAGAGCCTTGGCTATCCTGTTGATGTTCTCTGCGGAGGGGAATCGCTTGCTTATCTCGATATTTCCAATCAAAGTAGTCGAACAGCCGATCTTCTCCGCAAGGGCCATCTGGGAAAGCCCCAGAATTTGACGGTATTTTTTCATATTTTTAGCCAAAAGTTTTCGGCAGTCAACCACAGCAAAGCCTCCATTGGGGACATAAAATTGTCATTAATGGTGGCAGAAACAAACAATAACCATTTAGCATTGACAATTATTACTATTTGGCTATATACTATAAAGCATGGTAGTTTTTTCAGAAATACCGGTTCCAGGAGTGCCAGGAAATGGCACTTCCGGGCGTTATGCTGGGACTCTCCACATGGCGAGATACCGATTTTATCTGCGGCAAGGCCGCGAAGGAGTTTATATGAAAAAAATAAGTGTTTTGGCAATGCTGGCTTTAATGCTGGTGTTTGGGTTGGTGTTTGTGGGTTGTGGCGGGCTCGATGAGAGCCCCGAGTTGACTCAAATTTATGTGGTAACAAGAGCAGATTGGGAGGCAGGTAATGTATCTAATCCCAAAACTACCATTACCGCCAATGTGCCGTATATGATTTACTATATAGGTAAAGCCCCTTATGAGGAACTGACAGGATTCAGAATTATTATAAAGCGCGGCTCAACAGTAGTTAGTGACTATGAAAGCGGTTTTACTACTAGTACTTCCCCTATAAGAGGTAATTTTTCCTTCGTCACTGGTTCTTATTGGCTTCCTGCTGGATCTTATACGATTGAAGTGTACGTCGTGGACGCAAATGGGAATAAAAGCAACACAAGAACAGTGACTTTAACGGTCACCCAATAGGTAACGCTTGCGTGCCGGGTCGCCCTGCATTGGGTGATACCGGCTTTTTGTCAGGCGGATATTAAACACACAAAAAGCACGAGTAATGGGCAATTTGTAAGCAATCAAGAAGTCATTAACTATTTAAACGGCGGTAATTAAAGGGAGGTTTTATATGAAAACGTTGAAGGGTATTTATTTTTTATTGGCGGTTGTTCTCGCGTTCGGTTTGTTTGCAGGGTGCGATAACGGTACAACAAGTGACAACGATGATGAGTTTGTACTTATTCCTGTAGACCCTATAGCTCCTCCATATACGAATATCCCCACTTTGGATAATTATGACGCGATTTTCGTGGGCGAGAATCATTATAGCCGTGAACGGTACGATGTTTATCTCAACTTGATGAAGTATTACTATTCACTCGGCGTGAGAGATTTCGCGGGTGAGCAGATGGGACACGGTCATGCATTACTTCTTCAATATTATTTTGATACCGGTGATGAAGAATGTCTACAGTTCATTCTCAGGGATACCAGGGGATATACTGTTGATGCTGTGGAAAGACCAAAATTTTACAGGGATATTTACGCCTGGAACGCGTCGCTTCCTCAAAAGATCAAGTTCTACAACTTTGATGTCGGCCATTCATTTAACGCTTCAACAGCGGCGCTATATCTTTATATTTTGAAAAAATATCCTCTTATTGAGGGCATTCCAGGTTTATCCGCTCCCGGATCAAAGCAGGAATTAATTGACGATTTCAGAAATAATAAGGCGCGGTATTCAAGGTTAAACGCGGCGGACATGAAACTATTTGATAAAATTATTACCAACCTTGAACAATACAATGCTTGGGGCGGACCAGGACCGAATGATGCTTTGAGAGAAAACTATATGATTGGTAATTTTCGTGAAATACTTAATGATACCGGAGGCCGTAAAATATTCGCATGGATGGGATGGAATCATGCGTCATTAAATGGGAATGCTAACCCGCCTCAAACAAGGGATTTTTCGATGGCCAGTGTTTTAAAGAATGAGATCCGTATCGCATCCATTGTTCTAAGGCAGCAGCCCGACCCGGACAGATTTCAGTATATTGTTATGATAAACGAGAATTTGCAATCAGAGCCGTATAATTCAGCTTATAACGGCAATTGGCCTTTCCCAAATGGAAGTGGTTATTCCGGTCATTTGCCATCCATAACCCGATTCGTTGCGGGTATCACATTAGCTGATAGTAACAATGGGTTACCGGAAAAAACGGTATTTAAAGTTGGCGATCAGTTTTATTATGGTTTTCAGGCAAGGGATTCAAAAGGCGATTGGAAACGAATGGTGCATAACGTGACTTATGGTAACAGTAAATATGATTGGTCTTGGGATTTCCCGAATGATTTTATTGGAAGTCAAGGTATTGGGACTAATTCCGGCGGGTATAGACTTGAAGCCGGAATTTATGAGATGGAATGGTACATTGTTGATGCTGCCGACAACAAAAGCAACGTCATAACAAGAACCATTACCGTAAACCCTTGATAACCAACTGGGGCGTTTCGATGCTGGTCTAAAAAGCCATTGATGCCTTGACGTTCCTAGTGCTTTCCGGTACAGTACAGACACGTTAAGTCATGATATCTCCGGGCTGACAGCTCCGGTGTATATGATCGGGCCGCTAGCTCAGCTGGTAGAGCAGCAGACTCTTAATCTGCGGGTCGGAAGTTCGATCCTTCCGCGGCTCAGAGGTAAGTCCTTGTATTACAAGGAATTAAAAAATTTTAAAGTCAATTAAATTCCTCCGGGTGCTTTTGCGGCAGATACGCGTTCAGCTTTTCCAGTACCTCATCCAGATTGAGCGGTTTTCCCACATGACTGTCCATCCCCGCCTCGAGGCATCTCTCAATGTCTTCCTTGAATACGTTCGCGGTCATGGCGATGATCGGAATCCTTGGCGGAGCGTTTCCCGCTCCGGCCCCGGAAAGCTTTTCCGCTTCAAAGGCCCTGATGAGGCGCGTCGCCTCGTAGCCGTCCATCTCGGGCATCTGCACGTCCATGAAGATCAAATCGTATTTTTCCGGCGTTTGGCAGAACATCCGGACGGCTTCTTTGCCGTCTACCGCGCAGTCGATCTCAAGGAGCGTCGGCTCCAGCAGTGCGACAACGATCTCGCGGTTGATGTCAACATCCTCCGCCAACAAAGCGCGGCATCCCTCGAAATGATAATTTTTCTCCGGCTCACTTTTTTTATCCTGCCGTCCCTGATTCACGCCGGCACTTTCCTTTATTAAATCCTCGACGACCGATGGAAACAAAGGCCTGGCGACGAACCTGTCCACACCCGCCTTCCTTGCGTCATCCGCAATCTCGGACCATTCGGCGGCGGACATCATAATTATGGTGGATTTGCCGGAACTGCCGTCTTTTGATCTCAAGGCGCTTACCAGCTCAAAGGCATTGGTTCCCGGCATTTTCCAGTCAACAAAATAGATGTTATAGGCGCCGTTCCGTTCAACAAGCCTAAGGGCTTCCTCTCCGCTTGTGGTTGTGTCGCATAACGCGCCGAGTTCGCCTGAGATTTCCCCGAAGAACTCCAGCGTATCCGGATCGTCGTCCGCCACAAGTATACGGATATCACTCCAGTTTACGTCAGGAACCGGCTCATCGCGTTTTTCTTCCACGCCCCGTTTCATCTTAACCGTAAAGGTAAAGGTAGATCCCTTTCCGGGCTCGGACTCGACCCATATTTTGCCGCCCATCATTTCCACGATGTTTTTGGAAATAGCCAGACCCAGACCGGTACCGCCGTACTTGCGCGCCGTATTGCTCTCGGCCTGCTGAAACGAATGGAAGAGCCGGTCCTTCTGCTCCTTGCTAATGCCGATCCCTGTGTCCTTCACGGAGAATTGTACGTTACAGACGCCTCTTTCGTTGGATAGCAGCTTCGTGTCAAGCTTGATGGAACCGTTTTCGGGGGTAAATTTTACCGCGTTTCCCAGGAGGTTCGTAATGACCTGGGCAAGCCGCTGGTCGTCCCCAATCAGGTTCTTGGGAATTTTCTTGTCGATACGCAGCTTAAAATCAATATTCTTGTCTTCCATACGGTAACTTGAAACCGTAACCACTTTCTGCAGCATTCTCTCAAAATCAAATTCGATATTCGACAGATCCAGCTTGTTCGCCGCGATTTTCGACATGTCAAGCACGTCGTTTATAACGCCTAACAGATGCGTCGACGCGTCCTCAATCTTGCCCAGAGAGTAGTTTTTGCGATCAATATCGGGCGCGTTCTTGCCTATTGCCGTCATGCCGATTATCGCGTTTAACGGCGTGCGCATTTCATGGCTCATATTGGAAAGAAAGTCGCTCTTCGCCTTGTCGGCTTCGGTTGCCTGGCGTACCGCGTCTTTCAGTCTTGAAGTATAAATGTTGCGCATAATGACACCGGCGATGGTACTCGCAGTCATGGCGAAAAACCTTTTTTCGTTTTCTGTCCATTGGCGGGACGTATGGCATTGCTCCACGCACATAACGCCCCACAGTTCACCGTCAACATAGAGGGGCGTAAATATGAACGCCTGTACATCAAAAGCGAGCAGCGCATGGAAAGCTTCCTGGGGGCTGGCGGCGATATCGGAGCAGGAAAACAACGGCAGCGAAATGGATTCAGGCAGTCTTTTTGGGAAGCTCTCCTTTACAAAATCAGTCAGGCCAAAATCGGCCATAACCGGCAGTTCACCTTCAGCAGCCCAGTAATACACCGGATGGGCTTCCGAACGCAGATAATCTATGCTGTAGATATACACCAGGGACACCTCATGATAACGTCCCAGTCTGGCAATGGCTTCTTTTACAAACGTTTCCGAATCTCCGGCTGAAATGGAACCCCGTGAAATTTCCGATATCAGTTCCTGCTGCTCAAGCCTGATTTTCAGCAGTTCGCTTTGCTCCTGTATATTCTCCGACATCTTTTTTATATTACGCAGATCGTATTTAAACGAAATGATCAATTTCTTGCCCTTGTATAACACCTGCGTCAACGTGTTTTCCATGGGGATTAATTCCCCGTTGAATGAGCGGTGATACCACTCGAAAGTGACCTGCTCGCCGATAACCGCCTTGTCCCGCATTGCCTTTGCCGTCTCAAGGGAATCGTTTCCGCCGGGCTGTAATTCGGGCAAAAAAAGATCCCAGTAATTTTCCAGAAAGAATTTTTTGCTTGGGCATTCAAAAATCCTCAAGGCGACGTCATTGCAGTCAATCGGCAGCATACCCTCGAACATCACGTATGGAATGGGACTCGCCTCCGTCACGGCGCGTGTCAGTTCTTCCGCCTCGGCAATGATATTTTCCATTTCCGCGCGTATAACGGTGTTGGCGCACAGGAACGCCGCGGAGCGCATGATTTCAACATAATCATCCTCAAAATAACGCTCACTGTGGTGATCGCCAAAAAGCACAAATCCCCAGAAATCGTGGTTAATAAAAACCGGCGTAATAAAAGCGGAAACCACGCCAAACTTTTCCATTGTGGCGGCTTCACGCTTTGGCAGCAGGCGGGAGGGGCCATTTATCACCTTGCCATTGGCAAAAAGGCTTTCCCAGCTCGGCGCAAGGTCGGCGTATTTGACATCCTTAAACTCCGCTCTTGGAACCGTGGTACCGCCTGAGTCCCTGTCCCATTTGTAAATCTGTGACGAGTGCAAGCCGTCGCTCATGGGAAAATTACGCCAGATAGACACCCTGTCCAGCTTCGCTATATCGGCAATCAATCTGACGCCTTGCGTCATCATGCTCTCGAATGAACCCGTACTCTGCGACAGGAACGTGACGGCCATTTTATTGAGTACATCCGACTTTTTCTCACGGTTTTTGAGCGTTTCAATGGCTTCCTCGGCGTTTTTAATTTTCTCGTCCCTGATAATTGTATTGATGCATAAACGTGCCGCTGAATGCAGCAGATCCCCGCAGTCTTCGTCAAAATACCTGTCGTTGGTATGATCCTGGAAGGCAACGGCGCCCCAAAAGTTTCCGTAGGAGAAAACAGGCGCCAGCAGTATTGCCTTAACGCCGTATACGCTGAAAAAGGCCTTTTCATCCGCGGCCATTTCGCTTTCCCGGAGCTTTACGCACTCGTTTTTCGCCAAAATCGAGATCCAGCGTTCCATAAGCGGGGTATGAGGTAAAATCTTGAGTTCATCGTCCAGGGAGTCAAGCCCGTTTTTCGACTTGTCCCAGCGGTATGCCTGCCCAAAGGCCCTCTCTCCGGCATCATTATCTATTTTACGATAAAAAACAACGCGATCCAGGCCCACCGCGTCCGCTATAAGCCGTATGCCGTTTGAAATAACCGTTTCAAGGCCACCCTCATCATGGACCGTAAAAACCTCAATCACCTTGTTCAGCATTACGACGATGGCCGCGCGGTTTTCGGACTTGGCAAGGTCTTTTTTTGTATTATCGTCAGGTGATGAAAAAACCGGGGCCTCGTCTTTCATTTCCCTTTCTCCATAATCTCGCTTGCGCCCGGCCCGACTCGAACGGGCTGCCTTCAGATTCGAAGTCTGATACTCTATCCAGGTGAGCTACGGGCGCGAAAACCGCGTTTCCCCGAATGAAAAGATCCGGGTGGATGACGGGGTTTGCCCCGATTTTCCCAAATGTAAAAGATCCAGGTGGATGACGGGGTTTGAACCCGCGACGACCAGATCCACAATCTGGGACTCTACCGCTGAGCTACATCCACCATGAACGGTTGTATAAATATGTGGGAAAAAGGCCTTTTTGTCAATGCGCGTCTAAATTCGCCTTTTCAGGAAACCGATAAATAAAGAGGAAACTTCTCATTTTACACTTGGAGAGGGTATGAAAGAAACATTGAACTATGAACTCTGCGTCCCGATATTATCCGGCGAGATAGATCTGCTGAAAAAAATCTCCACGGTGCAGGGCAAGGTACGGCAGGCTGTAATAAGCCGGGATTGGATGAATTTTGACGAAAACAACAGGGAACTAGACCTATTGGGTGAGGAATTTGCCCGTCTGGAGAATGAACGGGAGGGACTTTTTCCTTCCGTTACGGGAAAACCCTTTTATGCCGTGCTTACCGACCTTCCGGTTGAGGAAAGCCGCGAATTATCGCGCCTGTACCGGGAGTTGAAAATGCAAACCCTGAAGATGAGGGCCACGAACGAGACTTTCCTCGTCTACCTTAACGAAGCCAAAGCGCTGGCGGCGGCTTACATTGAAACGGTTTGCCCCGCCAGAGGCGGCAAACTCTATACCCGCAAGGGCCGGAAAGCTTCCCAGGACCTGAAAAGCATAATTCTAAATAACAGTCTCTGAAAGGGAGTATGAAATGACATCGACTTTTATGGGCATTGAAATCGGGAAAAGGGCCGTTGACGCCCATCAGCAGGCCTTGAACGTAACGGGCCACAACCTTTCCAACGTCAGAACCCCGGGCTATTCCCGCCAGCGCGTCGAGTTCACCGCCTTTGAGCCGATTTACCTGCCCGGTCTTAACCGCGAGGAAACCGCCGGGCAGATAGGTCAGGGCACGGTGACGACGAGGATTGAACGCCTGCGTGATCAGTTGCTGGATCGGCGTATCATAGCGCAGGCAGGGGGAGAGGGGTACTGGCAAGCCCGTGACCCGTATATAAGGGAAATGGAGATGATATACCTTGAGCCGGGCGGGAATTCCATCAGAAGCAAGATGGATGAATTCTGGAACGCCTGGCAGGAACTCTCGATATACCCGGCGGACACCGCCCCGAGGCTTTCGGTTCTTGAGCGGGGCAAGACCCTCATCGACGGCATTCACGAACGGTACTTTGCCTTAAAGGGCCTGCAAGAAAAAGCCGACGAGGATATACGCATGACCGTGGGCCAGATAAATGACCTTTCCGGACAGATCGCCGAACTCAACAATATGATTCAAAGGGTAAAGTCCCGTGGGGATAATCCCAACGACCTGCTGGACAGGCGGGATCTTCTGGTTGACAGGCTCGCGTCCATGGTTAACGTCTCAGTTGACAACCGCGACAGCGATGAATTCATGGTTCATACCAACGGTTTTATCATTGTTCAGGGCAGCCTTGGCCGCCGCCTTGACCTTCAGCTCAACGCCGAAACGGGCTATTCGGATATAATCTGGAGCGACGTAAGAAAAAAACTGGAATTTCACAACGCGGGGCACAACGGCAGCCTTGGCGCGCTGATAGATCTCCGTGACAATACGATAAGGTCTGAAATTCAAACCCTGGATAACATGACCATGAACTTCGTGGGGCTCGTCAACGAGATTCACGAAAAGGCCTACGGCATTAACGGCGTCACCGGCCTTGAGTTTTTTTCCGAGTCCCCCTTTGTTACAAACGTGAACGGCAACTACGACAGGGACGGCGACGGAGACTTCGATTCGACGTACATCTTCAGGGTTTCTGGGACCAACGTCCTGGAAAGCCGCGCCCAGGTCGGCCTTGAGGGCGTAATCACCCTTTCCGCGTCGGGCGGAAACAGGCAAATCCAGTACTACCCCACCGACACGGTGGCGGACATCATAAACCGAATCAACAACTCAGGCGCGGAAGTGACCGCGAGACTTAACCGTGACGGGTATCTGACCATGAAGGCGACCCCTTCCGACAACTGGGAGAACCCCGACTTTGTCATACGCCATATCGAGGATTCCGGGCGCTTCCTGGAAGGCTACGCCGGGCTCCTCGCGGCCTCCGGCCCGGAGGGCGCCTACGACTGGGCCAGGCCCGACGCGGTGGCCGCCCTTCGCGGCGTCCCGACGGATTGGGAGGTCGCGCCCATTGCCCATCCCGCGGGCTGGATAGAGGTTAACCCTGCCCTGCTCCGCGACCCCCTGTCGGTGGCCGCCGGTTTCGGCGTAAACGACAGGCCCGCGGCCCCCGGTAACGGGGACGCCGCCATGGCCATCGCGTCCATCAGGAACACCGAAGCGATGGTGGGGCAGTTCAAGACTTTCGACGATTACTTCGCCGTTTCGGTGGGGCGCATCGGCCTTTTGGGAGAACAGAGCCAGATTACCCTGGAAACACAAAATTTATTGATGAAACAGCTCCAGGAGATGCGCCAGTCTGTTTCAGGGGTCAGCGTTGACGAAGAACTATCAAATATGATTATGTACCAGCAGGGCTACGCTGCCGCGGCCAGGTTCATCAACACTGTCAATTCCATGCTGGATATTATCTTAAGACTGGGGGTATAAACCATGAGACGTGTTTCGACGGATATGCCTAATACTGATATGCAGTATTACCTGAAGCGTCAGGAAGACGCCATTGCGAATCTCACAAATCAAGTCACGAGCGGGAACAAGCTGAACCAGCTCAGAAACGATCCACTCGCGGCTACCCACGCGGTCAGATACGAGTCGTACCTCGCGAGGCTTGAGCGCTTTGAGAACAATACGCTCTACGCGAAAGATCATTTTAACCAGATCGATATTTACCTTCAACGCGCCGTGGATGTGATGCAGAGGATCAGGGAACTCGCGGTTACCGGGGCAAACGGCATCTACAATAAAGAAGATACGCGCAACATGGCGGGTGAGGTAAACGAGCTGCTCAAAGAACTCGTGTCCATTTCCAACGCGGTGGGACCCGACGGGAAACAGCTCTTCGCCGGGGAAAAAGCCTTCACCGAGCCCTTCAGGATCGTCGAAGGCACGGTCGAAGGCGGCGGGGAAACCCTCGTGGTCAACGTGGAGTACCGCGGCGCGGGGCCCGCGAGAAAAGCGGAGATAAGCGAGAGGACCTACACGGAACTCGACATAGGCGGAGGAGAGGCGTTCTGGGCGGAAAGGATGCAGATCTTTTCCGGCGTCAACGCCTCTGCCTGGCGCTCCGCGCAGGACGGCGCCTTCTATGTGGACGGCTATGAGATACCGGTAAGGACCGGGGATACTCTCCCGGCGGTCGTGGCGAAGATCAACGAATCGGGCGCGCCGGTAAAGGCCTCGGTAGACCCTGAAACCAGGGGACTTTTATTGACAGGAACCAATCCGCATTTAATCAGGGTAGAAGACAAACAGGGTTCACGAACCATGGAAGAACTTGGTATAATTGAGGCCAACAACGATCCATCGGCGCCCAACTGGTCGCCCGACGCGAGGGTGGCCGGCGGTTCACTTTTTGATATGGTTATACGCCTCAGGGATGCGATGTACCGGGGGGATCAGAATTTCATCGGGGGCCTGGGGATAGGCGGCATAGACCTGGCACTGAATAACCTTGAGACCCGTCTTACGGACATAGGCAGCCGCCAGGAGAGGGCGATGATGACCTGGATGCGGCTTAACGATGAAATCCCCAATGTAGAAACCATGCTGGCAAGGGAGGCATCGGTGAACATGATTACAGCGGCTACGGATCTTAACATGATGCAATTTGCCCACACCGCGGCCCTGCAGACGGCGGCGAAAATTATTCCGCCTACCCTGCTTGATTTCCTGCGCTAGAGGAGTGACAGGTGAAGGTAAAAACAAAAGCTTTCGGCCTTATTGAGGCGGACGAAAAGCAGAGAATCACATTTCCCCAGGGTTTGTTCGGATTTGAGTCGTTCAAGGATTTTGTGATCCTTGACGCCGAGCAGCAGCCTTTTTTCTGGCTCCAGTCGATTGACGTGGAGCAGGTCGCGTTCATACTCATAAATCCCTTCCTCTTCAGGCCGGATTATGAGATGGACATCGATAACGCGGAACTCCTCCCCATAGGCATAAACGATCCCGGAAAAGCCGTGATCCTGTCCATCGTGACAATACCACCCGACAACGGCCCCATGACCGCCAACCTCCAGGGGCCGCTGGTAATTAATCGTGAAAACAAGCTGGGCTTACAGGCGATTTTGACCGATTCCAGGTGGAAGACGAAACATGATATCATCGCGGAACTGAATACCGCGAAAGAGCGGTAGACCTATGCTGATACTTTCCAGAAAGACAAACGAAAAGATAATGATTGGCGATGATATTTCCATCTCAATTATCGAAATACGGGGGGACCAGGTTCGCATAGGTGTTGACGCCCCCAAATCGGTAAAAGTTTTCCGCCAGGAAGTCTTCGACGCGATAAAGGCGGAAAACAAGGCCGCCGTTCAATCCGTCGTGGTTTTGCCGGTTCTGGACATAGAAGGCAAGAGAGAAGCGTTGTAGGGGTTAGAGGTTATTCATTTGACCAAAACCTCAAACAAAGCTTTGAAGAGTTCATCCCGCTTGATATGGTACACATAACGGATAAAATGACGATTTGGATCAAAACTGTAATGGTGATCGTACTGCGGGATGGGACCGGGACAGAGGTGATCTTCCATAAAATCCCCGTCCAATAACCAGGCCACAGCGGTAACGTCCCATATAACGCGGGTCCAATTTGGCAATCCACCGTCCTTTATCGCCGATTCGGCGGTATAATTCAAAAGATAATCGCATAACTTGTTTTTTCCCTTGAGCCAGTATTCAAGCTCCGGTCTGCCGGTGGTAAAAGAAGAAACCACCCCCATACACGGAAGCTGCACCACGGCAGCGCCGCAGCCGAAAATAACACGGGCCGCCGCCACATCCTGCATCATGTTGAATTCCCGCGTGTTCGGCCAGTTGTGAGCATGACCGCCAAGCCAAACAATCACAACGCGGTCTCGAATTTCAGGCTTTATAATGAGGGCGGACGCGATGTTTGTAATGGCGCCGATAGCCACTATATATAGCGGCTTGTCCGGGGTATAGTTCATGGCCCGCTCCGCAAGATCCCGTGCCGCTTCGGAGTCTACAGATTCGGTTTCGGAAGGCAGATATGAAACGGAGCCTCTCTTGACCAGTGGTTTAAGATCGTCCCTTTCAAGGAGTGAAAGTATATTGAAAATTTCATTATAGCTTTTTTCCATGCCGTCCGCGGGGCTCGATGATTTATTGTTATAAAAGGGCGCCGCGTAAATGCCGACAGGGTTCAGTTTTTCCCGGGACTTAACCAGAAAAGAAAGCGCAAACTGATCGTCGATTTCGTTGTAGGTATCGGTGTCGAGTATTACATCGATCTGACCGGCAGGTTTCCTTAGCCGGTTGAGTAAACCTGTATCGTCCTGCCGCATATTATCTCCTTTATGAGATTATATTAACATACATTCAGGTTAGTCAATAATAATATAAGGGAATAAGGGAATAGGGGAATAAGGGACAAATAAATAAATATATTTATCAGATATATGAACAACAGATTTCAGATATTTAGAATATACCCATAAAAACAAAAAATTACCGGAAATTTGCTTGAAAATCCAGTCCGCTGTGGTATAATTCGGGGATAATGAGTAAGCCGGGCAATCAAGCTACGCTTAAACCGCAGAAAATAACAAGGTGGAACAGCGACTGGCAGCTTTGGGTGTTGCTTGCGCCCGCTTTGGCGCTTTTATTCGTATTCAACTACCTCCCGATGTACGGCATCCAAATCGCGTTCAGAGATTACAGGGCGGCATTCGGGATTCTGGGCAGCGACTGGGTGGGGTTCAAGCACTTCAGGGACTTTTTTGGGACCTACTATGCCACCAGGCTTATCACCAACACCTTCTTGCTGAACATATACGGCCTGTTGTGGTCTTTCCCCGTGCCCATAATACTGGCAATTCTATTGAACCAGGTCGAGCATAAGTTGTTCAGGCGCTTCATCCAAACCACGATCTATGTGCCGCATTTTATCTCTACCGTGGTCATGGTGGGCATGCTGTACCTGTTCCTTTCGCCCACAAGCGGCATTTTCAACAAGTTCATCGAAATGGCCGGGGGCACGCCCATTTACTTTATGGCGGAGACGAACTGGTTCAGGACTTTGTTCATAGGCGCGGACATTTGGCAGCACGCGGGCTGGAACACGATACTCTACATCGCCGTCCTTACGGGCATAGATCCGGAACTGTACGAGGCGGCCACGGTGGATGGGGCGACAAAGACCCAGAAGATATGGCATATCGACATACCGCACCTGATACCGATCGCCATCATGATGCTGATACTGAACTGCGGCAGCCTGCTTGTGTCCAATACCGACAAGGCCCTGTTGATGAAAACCGCGTCCAACGCCGCCAAATCCGACATAATCGGCGTATACGTCTACGAGATGGGCCTTGGGAGGGGCCAGTTTTCCTATACCTCGGCAATCGGGCTTTTCACTAACGTGATAAACTTTGTCACGATCATGATGGTGAACTCTATCGCCAGAAAAGTCGGCGAGACAAGCCTGTTCTAGGAGATACGATGGCGGCGATCAAGGTAAAAAAGACAGGTGTTGACAAGATTTTCGATCGCCTGAACATACTGTTGTGGATAATAGTCCTGGGGATCGTCCTTTACCCCCTGTGGCTGATAATCATCGCGAGCATTTCCGACCCGGACGCTCTTTTGACGGGCCAGGTTTTGTTCCTGCCGGTAAACCCCTCGCTGATTGGCTATGAGGCAGTATTTCAGCACAGGGAGCTGCTGCGCTCCTACGCGAACTCGATTTTTTACACCGTTGCGGGCTCTTTTTTAAGCGTGGTAGTTACGATGATGGCGGCCTATGCCCTTACCCGTAAATTCAAGGGAAGAAAAATCGTAAACATGTACATCATTATCACCATGTTCTTCAGCGGCGGCCTTATCCCCCAGTTTCTGATGAACCGTACCCTTGGCCTGTACAACACGGTGCTATTGATGATAATCATTAACTGCGTTTCCGTCTGGAACCTGATGATAGCGCGGACATTTATATCAACCAACGTGCCCAACGAGCTGTACGAAGCCGCCGCCATTGACGGGACGGATCATTTTACCTATTTTATCAAGGTGGTGCTGCCGCTTTCCAGTACCATCATCGCGGTTCTGACCGTATACTACGCCGTCGCCCGCTGGAATGACTATTTTACGGCGCTTGTGTACATCAGAGATCGTTTTAAGCTGCCGCTCCAGACCATACTGAGGGAAGTAATCGCCACGGCGACATCGGTGGACAGTTTTTTTGACGCGTACGCGGACTCCCAGGGCATAATCGAGGCCCTGCGAAAGGCGCAGGTGGCCAAATACTGCTGCATCGTGGTTTCCACATTGCCCACCGTGGTGCTTTACATGATGATGCAGAAGTATTTCGTAAAGGGCGTGTTGATTGGTTCCATAAAAGGTTAAGACGGGTTGTCAATCTTGTCTTGACAGATTATAATGAGGTTTCTGTAGAATTTGAGTATACGGAAGTGCTCACAAAAGAAAAATTATAGGAGGGATGTATGAAGAAGGAGTACATCGAAAAAAGACGGGTTCTGCCGGTATTGTTGATGCTGGCGGTTCTTATGTTGCTGGTGGTTCCCGTTTTCGCCGGAGGCAGCAGGCAGAGCGGGACGCAACAGGTGGCGCAGGCCACGGACAAGATGACAAGCCTTAAAGTTATGCAGTACAAACTTGACAACCAGCAGATCGATTTTGAGAATCTGTGGTTCTACAAGGAAGTGGAAAGGAAAACCGGCGTCAAGGTTATTTGGGAAGTGGTAGCGCAATCCGCCTGGGATACACGGAGGAACCTGGTGTTCGCTTCCGGGGATTTGCCGGATCTTTTCCGCAGCGGCGGGATTAATGTCGAAGAATACGGCGTGATGCAGAAGCAGATTGTTCCGCTTGATAACTATATCCAGGCCAATATGCCCAACTACTACAGCCGCCTTTACCTGAACGACGCGGACAAGGCCATGTACGCATCGGACGGGCACATGTACTGGATTGCCAACCTCACGGCGCAGAACGTCAACCACATCGGTAACCACTACATCAATAAGACCTGGCTGGACAGGCTGGGCCTGGCAATTCCTAGAACCGTTGACGAACTGACCGCCGTGTTAAGGGCTTTCAGGGACAGGGCGCCCAACGGTAACGCGGCGACGGTACTGCCCTTCTCGGCAGGCGGCGACAACAACAGGCCTCTGCTGGACAGGACGCAGGGACTGGGGCCGCATTTCGGCATGTTCGGCGTTCCTCTGCATGAAAACGGCGCGCAGACCGTCGGGAATTACGCGGCCATAAACGCCCAGGGCAAAGTCCAGTTTGTGACTGATTATCCGGGCTTCAGACCCGCGCTGGAATGGCTTGCCATGTGCTACAGTGAAGGACTCCTCGACAGGGAATCCCTGACCCAGAACTCAGGCGAATGGGCCGTGAAGGTGAACGCCGGCCGCGTAGGTTTCTTCTCCTACTTGAGGCTCATCAATTCCGCGCTTTCAGGGGACGCGGGCGCCAACTTCGTGTCGATACTTCCCCCGGCCTCACAGTACGGCGTACAGGTAGCCCGCATGATAGAAGTACCCGAAGCGCACGCCTATGTTTCCAGGACGAACAAGTATGTCGCACAGACCCTGCAATGGCTTGACACGCAGCTTGAAACCGACACCATGATGATTTCTGTTAACGGCCCCCTGTTGGCCGGCGGACCCATACCCCCCACGCTGAGGGTAGTGGACGGGAAATTTGATGTAATTTCCACGCCGGAAGCCAATGTGCTTTACAGTGTCGTACCCGTGTGGCACGCACTCTTCTTCGCGCCCGGCGATTATTACTTCCCGATCTTCAACATGCCGCCGCACAGGGTTGAACGCTACGAGACCAGCAAGGCGTATCAGGAGGCCGGCGTGCTCGAACCCGGCTCCTACACGATTCTAAATAACCTGATCAAGCCGGATAACAACGATTCGGCCGAGCTGAGCCGTCTCATCACCGACATCGACAGGTTTGTGCAGGAATCTGTAGCCAACTTCGTCCAAAGAGGAGTTACCGACGCAACATACAGCGCCTTCCTGAGGGAAATCACCAATGTTGGCGTACCGCGGTACATCGAGCTGCTCCAGAAGTACTACGACGTTTACGCGGCAAGCGTGAAGTAAGGAAGAAGGGACTGGGGGTTAGGGATCAGGGACTGGGGTCGTTGTTAGGTTATCTGCTCGTGATGCAACAAGCTACGATTCCTAACCTCGCTCCCTATTCCCTATTCCCCGATCCCTAGTCCCTTTTAGTCCCAGTCCCTTTAAAAACAAAGGGACAGAATATGAAGCACTTCATCCAATGTCTCAGCCTGTACCTTCTCCACAAACTGGACGTTTCTGCTTTCATAGTCCAGTGATTTCAAATGCTCACAAAACACAAAACCCGTTATGGACGATTGCCCGGTCAATGCGACATGGAGCGGAAAAGGGCGGTCTGTATTTGATATTGGGCAAAACAACGCTAAATTTGCTTTCTCGTTAAAATCGTTATTGCTGACTATAAGTGCAGGACGCCGGCCGCTTTGTTCGTGACCGCTTTGCGGGTCAAGCGATATATACACAATATCGCCCTGTTTGGGTTTGTATCTCCTCACCATACTTCTCGACCAACCGGCGCTCCCGTATCCCACTCCTTCGNTTTATAATCGCCGTCATAGCNTTCAAACAGTTCCANCAGGCTTGCGGGACGCNGCTTACGAATGACAATGGCATTCCCTTCTATGTTGATTTGTACAGCATCGTTTTCATACATATTCAAAGCATCAGTCAATGCTTTGGGCAAACGAACCGCGTTACTGTTACCCCATCTTGAAATAGTAGCGTTCATGCAAAATCACCTCATAAAGGAAGTATATACATTTGTAGATACTTTGTCCAGTCTATTTCCCTACTCCCTTACTCCCCTGCTCCCCTTTCTTCTTCCTGATAAACATCAATCGCGTATACCAATTCTCCGGTATACGCGTCATAAACTCTTCTCTTGAAAACAAGCGGGATTTGTATGTCCCTGACTTTATTTTCCGTGAATTCGTCAACGATAATGACCACCCTCACAAAGAGGTACTCCGAGGCCAGCCTTCTGGTCTCATTCTCCGTTATAAGCCATGATGACCTGTTTACACTGGGTGTCTGGGGCCAAATATTTGCTATAAAAAAAGTCATGACGGCGTTCTCGTAAGTGTCGTTGAAGTCGGCGTTAGGAGCCATGTGCCCCCTGTCGTAGCCTGAGTAGGAATAATCACTGTGCGACGGCAGCGAATAGCCGTTTTCAAGCAATAGATCCCGCAATACACCGCCGTCCCTGTTTTGCGTAAATCGCACGGAAGGCCGTCTTGTGCCCGTGGCTTCCGCTCTCTCTTTGGTCAGGATATATTCAATTATGTGCGGCCCCAGGTTAATCGCGTCATAGCAGCCGGTATATAGTATCTCTTCCTCGTTGTTGTAAACAT
>JGI24698J34947_10000078_pt1 | contig 31619 bp, 27 predicted proteins | sample TergutMp193P3_FD_34947 | JGI IMG/M metagenome (IMG submission 34947) | reverse complement strand
CCGAATTCAAACAGGCCGACCCAAGTCATAGACAGAGACGAATACTGATAAAAAACGGTGCCTGACACCGCCGCTAGACACAGCGCCTTAGCGTCTTGGCGCGGCAATCGGGGGAAAAATTTCTTCTGGACAGAACCCTGTATGATAGGGTAATATGAAAAATGTACGGTTTTTCGGCAAAAAATCCCGTATTTAGGGGTGGAAATTATGTCGAAAAAGAAGTATTATATATAAAAGGGGTATATCCTATGGCTGAAATAAAGACGGCTCAAGAGCCTGAGGCGAATCAGGCTTGGAAAGAAGAAGTTCGTGAAAAGCTTAGAGAGGGGCAATTCATAGCTGTCGAAGGCAGAGATGCTCTCCTGTCTAGTGATGTTTTGACAGCCATTGATGTTATAAATACGATTGAGGAAAGCCGCGATGAAACAGAGGAATGGAATCACATAAGAAAACTCCAGCGCGAAAGGGCTGTGCGGTTTATGGAGCAGCCGTAATTGCCGGACAACAATCAGTATCGCATCAATCCCAAAGAAGCCGTGCGGCTTTTCCGTCCGGTATTGCAGGAATTAAAAATAAGAGAAGAAACAGATCATCTGCCTGTATTTCTTGCCTCATTTGACGAGTTGGCTTTTTTAAGCCTTGATGAATGTTCAATTCAGTTTGCGGTTGCCGACATTAATGCAGACGGTATATTTTTTGCCAAATACACCAGGCAAGGGCTGTTACGGGCTTATATCATAAGGATTATCCTGATTCGCATTTCCGGTTAGGTTACGAGGGACAAAGTCCCGATTATGAAGTTCTTTTTTTACACTTCTTGTTTTCGCGTGAATTGTTTGAGGTATATTTCAACGAAGCAAGACAAGCTCAATTTAGGGTACTTTATACAACCGGGCAAAAAGAGGAGGCAATACGGCTATTGCTAAGTACATTGGAAATAGCGGCAAATGATAAGGATGTCCCTATCAATACCGCGAAAAATCAGTTGTTTGAATGGGCTTATGTTTATATGCGTCCAAATTAACCCTTACCTTAAACCGCGCAAGCGGTGATGTAAATCGAAGCCTTCCTTGACTATTCTCCCAAAAAAGCCCATACTGATCGCATGAAAGTTATTTATTCGTTAATAACCGCCCTAGGCTTAGGCTTCTGCCTTATTCAATCAGGAATTTTTAGACGGGCTTGTCTCGCCGGATTCAGGCAGAACATTGACCCCCGGTATTGACAGAGATGAATACTGAAAATCTTAATCGGTGCGCCGCGCTGATTTCCGAATGCAGAAAGGAAATGGCTGTCCGCATTACCGGTCAAAAAGAAATGATAGACGGGCTTCTTGCTTCTCTTGTCGCAGGCGGTCATATTTTGCTGGAAGGCGTGCCGGGGCTTGCGAAAACTTTGGCTGTAAAAAGCCTTGCGGAAATTACGGGGCTTGAGTTTAAAAGGATTCAGTTTACCCCCGATTTGCTTCCGGCGGATTTGACTGGCACAATGATCTGGGAGCAGGCAAGCGGAAGTTTTTCCGTGCGCAAGGGTCCTGTTTTTGCCAACGTGATTCTTGCGGACGAAATTAACCGCGCTCCGGCAAAAGTGCAGTCAGCCCTGCTTGAAGCAATGGAAGAAAAGCAGGTTACAATCGGGGAAAACAGCTATCCCCTGCCCGACCCTTTTTTTGTTCTTGCCACGGAAAATCCGATTGAACATGAGGGAACTTACTCTCTGCCGGAAGCGGAACTTGACCGCTTCCTTATGAAACTTCTCATCACCTACCCTCAACCGGTGGAAGAACTTGAAATCGTAAAAAACAGTCCGCTTCTGGCTTCCAACTCGTCCGCAAGAAAAGCTCCGCTTTCTCCGGTTTTAAATAAAGAGAAACTTGATTTTTTGCGGACTTGCGCGGACTCGATTCATATTGATGAGGAAATCAGCAAGTACATTGTATCAATTGTTACGGCAACGCGCCCTGCTTCTACAAGATCGGATGTAAGCGCCGAAAGCGTAAAAGCCGCTTCCGACGGAGTTTACCGTTATGTGTCATTCGGCGCGTCTGTACGGGCTTCAATCGCCCTTAACCGCTGCTGTAAAATTTTGGCGATGTTTGAAGGACGCAGTTTTGCAGGACCGGAAGACGTTAAAACAGCGGCTCTTCCCGTTTTACGGCACAGGATTGTCCTTTCCTACGAAGCCGAAGCCGAAGGAATGGACGCGGATGCCGTCATCGGGAGAATCCTCAGCCACGTTCCGGTTCCATAAAACGGAAAAGCCATGGAAACAGGCGATTTACTTAGAAGCATTATCAACCTTCCCATAATTTCGAGCGGACTTGCCGAAGAAATGCTCGCCGGAAATTTCCGCTCGATTTTTAAAGGGCAGGGAATGGAGTTTGATGAAGCGCGGCATTATGAACCCGGCGATGATATTCGTTCAATCGACTGGAACGCCAGTGCGCGTTTCGGCACTCCGTTTGTAAAAATGTTCCGCGAAGAAAAAGAATTAACTATTTTACTTTTAATCGATATTTCGCCTTCCATGCACAGGGGAAACATTGCGCGTCTTGGGGCAAGAAGTCCTTATGAACAGGCGCTTATTTCATCGGCGTTAATCGCGTTTTCCGCGGAACATACGGGTCAGCAGGCAGGCGCGTTTTTCTTTGACAAAGACATTGAAAGGGTTTTTCCTCCGCGCAGGGGGCGCAAGTCTATAATGTCGATTGTAACGACTGCGCTTCAGTATCAGAATAATTTTTTACCGCGCAGGGACGGACACGGCAGTAATATCGCGTCCGCGCTGACAGGTGCGCAGAGGCTTCTTAAAAAACGCTCGCTTGTTGTTTTAATTTCCGATTTTTACAGCGCAGGCTGGGAACAGGAAATGGGAAACCTCTGCAGAAAACACGATTGCATCGCGCTGAGAATCTGCGACTCGTCTGAACTTTTTTTTAACGGGCTTATCACGCTTGAAGACCCAGAAACAGGCGTACGCATAGAAGCGCCGGCAGGTTTGGATTCGTTTAAAGAAAGCTGGTCGCAGTGGCACGAAGAACGGCGCGCGCATTGGGAATCGCAGTGCCGTCGCTCTGGCGCGTCTTTTTTGGAACTGACAACAGAAGCGGACGCGCCTTCCGCCCTGATAAAATTCTTCGGCAGCCGCAGTATTAGGGAGTACAAGCGCCGGAAACGAATATGAAAAAAAACAGCCTGATAATTTTATTTCTATTGATAATAAGCGCAATTTCTCACGCGCAAAATGTTTCGCAAAATCAAAACGGAGCGTATCTGATACCGCGCCTTATTTATGTAGGAGACCCTGCCGTTTTGGTTTTGCCCCTGCAAAACATTTCGCTTTTGCCGGGCGAATCGCAATCCGCAAAATCACATAACGGCATAACCGAACTTAAACCGGAAGATGTGAATTTTCCGTTTGACGAAAACATTGATTTCCGCCGCGTAATCCTTGAACGGCACGTTAAGGGCGGAAGCCGATTGATGATCGAATTTACGGCGTTTGTGCCCGGCGTTCTTGAACTGCCCCCGATTGAAATTGGAGGCGAACGTTTTGCCGGTTTAACCGTTACAGTAAATTCGATGATAGACAGCCGTTCGCCGCGAATGCTTTCAGGACCGGCTTCCTCTCTGGCAATGCCGGGAACTGCCGTTTTGCTTTACGGTTCAATAGCGGCTGTCGTTTTTCTGATACTGTTATCAATCTGGTTCGTTTTTAAAGGACGCGCATTTCTTAAAAAACTAAAAGAAAAATGGATGATGAAACGGCTCTTCATCTCGATGAGAAAAACCGAAAAACGCCTGCACAGGGCAATGTTAAAAGGAATAGACAAGCGCGTAATTCTCGATAAACTTTCGGAAGGCTTCAGGGCTTTTCTCTCTTTATTTACAGCCGGCAACTGCCGCGCCATGACTGCCCGTGAATTTGAAAAACTGCCGCCCGATTTTTTTCCGGCTCAAGAATACGGCGCTGATTTTTTAAGCGGTTTTTTCAAAACTTGCGATACGCTTCGTTTTTCGGGCGCGGATATTGAGCAGGCGGAAATATTGCGGCTGTTAGGCGATCTGCGCCGTTTCCTTGAAGAGACAGAAAACGCCGAAAAAGAAAAAAATAAACAAGAGGAGGAAAAAGCCGCGTGAGTTTAAGTTTCGACTCTCCACTGTTGGCGGTTTCGGCAGTTATAATTATCCCTCTTGCCGCGCTTATTTTGTCGCGTCTAAAAAATCCTTTTGTCGCGTTAATTCCCTTAGGTGCGCCCGGCGGCGTTCCGTTTAACAGTTCGCAAATCGGCGGTATTGTTAAATTTTTAAGAGCGATGGAATTAACAGGAATTCTTTTACTTTTTTTAAGCGCATCGGGTCCTTCAATAAAAAGCTCTGAAACTGTCTGGCTTAACAGGGGCGCGGATATTATTTTTATTTTAGATTCAAGTCCGAGTATGGCGGCTCTTGATATGGACGGGAACAACCGTTTTAACACAGGCAGAAAACTTCTTGTCGAATTCGCGCACAGGCGGCCTTCCGACAACATCGGCCTTGTGGCAGTTGGCGAAGACGCGGTTCTTCTTCTTCCGCCTGCTTCCGACAGGGAAACTCTCAGCTTCAGGCTGGATCAACTGCGCATTGGCGAACTTGGAGACGGAACCGCTCTTGGAATGGGGCTTGCTGTAGCTGCTTTTCATTTGGAAAAATCGAACGCAAAGCGCAAAGTGGCGGTGTTAATTACAGACGGCGAAAATAACGCAGGCGCAATACATCCTGAAACAGCCGCCTCAATGTTACGCGAAATAGGAGTGTCGTTTTGGGTAATTGCCGTCGGCTCCACGGGAGAAGTGCCGATAGATTATCTCGACCCTTATACAAAAATTCGCAGAACGGGTATTTTTGATTCCCGTTACGACACGGAAAGCCTCCGCCGTCTGAGCGCCGCAGGAGGCGGCACTTTTATCGCCGCTCCTTCCGTTGACTCTTTTGCCGCCGCGTTTTCAAAATTGGACGACAGCGAAATTACTGTGCAAAGATCGCGCGTAATAAACAGACTGCGTTCATGTTCTCTTCAATTTTTAATTCCTGCCATTCTTTTATTGGCGGCAGTCAGGTTTATAAGACGCAATGTATTGGGGGCAATGTTATGACATTTGAACACCCGTATTTTTTAACAGCGTTTGTAATTTTCATACCTCTGATTATTCTTGATATTATCGGCGGTAAAAACAGGCATAAACTGCCGGAAGAACTTGAAAAAAAATTGCGCGTTTCTGTTTTACTTTTCCGCGCCTTTTTAGCATTCGCTATTATCGCGCTTGCAGGCCCTAAGTGGGGAACCGGATTCGCGGCAAGGGAATACCGAAGAGGTCTTGACATTGTTTTTGCGATTGACATTTCGCGCAGTATGGACATCCGTGACGCGCAAACAGGCGGAAAACTTTATTCCCGTCTTGAACGCGGTCTTTCAATCGCAAAGGAAAGTATCGCGCTTATTCCGGGTGCGCGTTATGCCGCCGCAATCGGCAGAGGAAGGGGCTATTTGGCAGTCCCCCTGACATACGACAACGAGGCAATCGCTAATTTTCTTGAATCGCTTGACGGCTCTTCAATGACCGGAAGAAGCACCAATCTTGAATCGTTGGTTCAGGCGGCGGCGGACGCTTTTCAAAGTACATCTGCGGCAAGAAAAATAATTGTCCTTATCTCTGACGGAGAGCCGCATTCCGGCAGTTTAAAAAACGCGATAATCCGCTGTGTGAATGACAACATAACAGTAAATACTGTCGCAGTCGGCAGTGACGAAGGCCGTCCTGTTCCGGCGGAATCAGCAGGCGCTGTTTCAGACGGGCAGGCTTCCCCGGCAATCAGCCGAAGGGATTCTTTTGTTATGCGCACAACCGCCGAAAGAGGGGGCGGCATTTACATTGACGCATCACGCGAAGACTCAAGCGCCGTCCTTGCCTCTTATCTTTTATCACTTTCGCAGGAAATTCATCTTGCAAACAGCCGAAAGGAACAAAAACAACGGCGCACATTATTCATTATTTTGGCGATTATCGCTTACGGCGCTTCAAAATTTGTTCTGCGCCTGCCCCGTCTGCCAAAGCAGATTTCTCAGGCTTCAATTGTTTTTATTGCGTTTTTTCTGTCTTCCTGTACGGGCGGTAATTTGCGCCTGATGGAAGCCAACTATTTATTTTCACGCGGCAGATACGATGAAGCGGCTGCGCATTATTTTGAAGCCCTTAATTATAAAGAAGCCGCTCCTTATGCAGAGTACGGGCTTGCCCTTACTTTTTATTCGCTTGACGAAAACACTGAGGCGCTGAAACGTTACGGCAATTCGCAGAAAATGCTGGAAGACTCTTCACCTAACGAACACCGTGAACTTCACTTTAGGAATCATTACAATTCAGGCATCATACTTTTTGAACAGGGAGAGTTTCAGTCTGCTGCAGCCGCTTTCAGGGAAGCTCTAAAGGCGGAACCGGGAAGATTAGACGCAAAACGAAACCTCGAACTTGCCCTTTTGTCTGTCCCGATGGAATCCGAGTCGGAAAACAAAACCGAAATCGGCAACGAACAAAAGGAGATTCTTTTTGACTACATAATGCAGGAAGAACAGCAGCGCTGGAAAAGCAGGGAATGGGCCCCAGAAGAAAATCAGAAAGAGCCTGATTATTAATACGATTTTTTCCTGTAATTTTTATCCCCTTTATTTGTTTTTGTTTTAGGGGAGATAAGGGGGGAAGGTGAACTTTGGGGATATTCTGGATAAATGGGAGCAGGGACAGCCCTCTTCTCAAAAAGATTCCATGCAAATATGGCTTGATAAAAACACAATTTACGACAAGGATGCCGATGCGCAGAAAGCGCAGGTTCCCGGCGAACACCGCCGGCGGCTTTTCCGCATTCAGCCCGATGACATAATAGACATTCACGGCGCTACAGGCGAAAAGGCCCGTCTGTTACTCGAAAATTTCTTTTCAAACGCGAAAGACAACGGCTATGAAAAACTGCGCATAATTCACGGCAAGGGCAACCGCTCTCAGGGCGAAGCCGTCCTTGGCAAAACAGTCCGTGAATTTATAGAGCACTGCCCCTTCGCCGGAGAGAGCGGATATGAAAAAGCAACTAACGGCGGCACAGGCGCGACATGGGTCTTTTTGAAAAATTAAATTTTCCTTCCTCTTACTATCATTACGTCTCCGAAGCTTAAAGGCTTTGCAAGAAAGTCTGCCGGTTTTTTCAACCACTTTGGCTGAAGGCCGGCGGCAAGACCTCCCCATGTGCGAATTTTTTCTACCTTAAAGCCTGTGCTTTCTAACAGGTTTGTCAGTGTGCGTATTGAAAACAGATACAGGTGATCGAAAATCGCGGAGCGCCACTTGCCGCCGTAAAGACGCGCCTGAAGACCGCTGATGTTGGGGGTGGTTATAAAAACGCAGGCGTTGTTTTTCAGGATACGGTGAACTTCGGTTAAAAAAGAACGCGGATCGTTTAAATGTTCAATAAGATGGGAAGCCAACACCGCGTCAAAACTGCCATTGGGAAATTTTATCTCTTCCAACGGAATGTTCCGCACGTCGAGCTTTCGCTCTTTTTGGGCATACTCCGCGCAGGGAGAAATTTCCACGCCCGTTACGCGCCAACCATGCTCGCGTAAATTTGCAAGCAATGCGCCTGTAGCGCACCCGACATCCAAGCATGAAGGCGGTTCTTTGGCGCGTGGAAACAGGGTCTTTTCCAATTTGTCAAACCCTGCGTCTTTCAGGGCGAGCTGCTGTAATTTAAGGAAAGCGGCTTCGTTTTCAAGTTCGTACGATAAATAATCTTTTCCGAATGTACTGCTGTAACGCGCAATTATTTCTTTTTTTTCAGGCTGTGGGTTTCTCTGCACAAGGGCGCAGAATTTACAGCGGACAAAAGAAAACCCTTCGCACTCAAGAGCGTCTTTGAAAGTTAAACCGCCGCAGATAACGCAGGGAACCGCCGCGCTTTTTCCGTCGCTGACGGGCATGGAAAAAGTTTTCACTTTTAATTTACAATCATGCGGTTGACATAGCTTCGGGAATTGCCGGCCATGTCCTGCACGATAACTTCCAGCGTTGCCTGTCCGCGAGTGAGAAAAACTTCCGCCGTTTCAAAAGCAGGAAAGTCTGCGTATATCTGTTTCGCCGGAACAAGGCCGTTACGGTAAACCATTAGAACGCCGTCCCTTGCGGAAACCGCTTCAAAGTTTAGGGAACCAACTTCGGCTCCGTTTACCGAACAGACAATTCTCTGCGGAGCGTACTGCTGAGAATAACTTCCTGCCTGCGTACGCAATGTGCCGCCTGCCGCATTTACAACAACCGTATAACGCCCCTGTGTCAAACTGCGCGACTGCATTGAAAGCCCTTGGGCGTTTCTCAAATCTACCGAAAGAATCTGCGGAGGGCGCGTGTCCTGCACCGGAGTCACAAGCATTGCCGGATTAATCCAGCGCCGTTCGCGCCTGTCGAAAACAATGAAATAAAAACCGTTCTGCGCCGACCAGCCGGAAACACCCGAAGAGGCAATCGGCTGAAGTCTTTCAACCCGCGTGTTTGCAAGCGGAGATTCCTCATCGGCATAACGGCTGTAAATGCTGATTAAGCCGTCTCCGTGATCAACGGCAGTCCACGCGCCGAACGGAGACGGAAGGCGCGAAGCAGGATCGTTTTTACTTCGGGAAAAAATTATCTCTCCGCTTTCGGCTGCAAGCACTTCTGTTCCTCCGCTAAAGACCATTCCAAGAACAGGACTGCCCCTGTTGTTGGAGCCAAAGTTGCGTACAAGAACCGCAGTTTCAGAAGGCCAGTTCATCGCGTCAAGGGAATCTGAAAGAGAGCCTGACAAAATAAAAAAGAGGGAAATTACGGCTACTGTTACGCGAAATGAACGCAAACTCATTTATTTTTCCTCCAAATTAAAGGAGAGCAGTACCGCTCCCCCTCCGGCGACAAGCATTGAGCCTGTTCTGCCAAAATAAACATCATCGCTTTTAAATGAAGCCTTTAAAAAAATCGCATCCGGTGCGCTTGCGGTTTTGGAAGGCGAAAAAACTCCGTCTTTCGGGAACCTGATGCCGACAAGGTCTTTCCTCTGCGGTGAAGAAGAAGTAACCAAAAAGAAAACACCGTTGCCGCCTGAGTCGTCAATAGCGGCTATTTCGCCGTCCAGCGGTATAAATATTGCGCGCCTTGCCCTTATTCTGTAACAGCCGATGCCCCCTGCGCGTTCAAAAACAAGACGGCGGTCTTCGTCAATAAAAGAAATACGCACAGGCCGCCTGAATCCCGTCCCGATAAATTCATTGTAGACGACCATGTACTCGCCGTCTGAACTGCCGTAGCGTTCAAGCAGAAGGAACCGCTGTTGATCAACGCCGGATATAACTCCAATCCTTGAACCGTTGCTTGAAAGGGCACAGCCAAGTATCACCGCGTAACGGGAACCGCCCGGCTCAAAATAATAGAGACGCTCTCCTGAAGAATTTAAAATCTCAATCGCGCCGTCAATCGAACCTGTCAGAACAAGACCGGCGGCAACATCAATACAGGTAAGCGGTGCGCCGAATTCATACGTCCACAGAACATTTCCGCCTTTGCCAATTTCAGATAACGTATTCTGTTCACTGCCAAGTATAAAAACCCTGTCATCCAGCAAAACAGGATAACCGTTAGCGTTTTCAATATTTATTATCGTTTCTTCAAAAACATTTTTTATTTCGATATTCGCGCCTTCCGCCGTATATTCAGTAAACATATTCCGGCTTAGGTAAATATCGTTTCTTCTTATTCGGTTTATTGCAAACTTCCCCGATTCATCAACATAGCCGAAACGGGAACCAAGAGTAAATGGGAGAAGCTGTCCTGAAAAACTGCCCTTCTCAACAGAACCCTCTTCTTGAAAACCGCTTTCAAGGGAACTGATCCATTTGGGAGCAAGTATTGTCTCACGGGGAACGGGCCTTGCGGCGATGAGAAAATAAATTACAAAAATCAGAAAAACGACAACGATTCTGGATTTTTTCCCTTTCTGCGCCACAAACCCTCACTTTAAACCGCGCAAGCGGTGATATATAATCGAACGGTTCAGCAACGCTGAACCAAATTCCCTCTATCGGATTAGCGAATTTCATTATACAATAGAATAATCAGGGAGGCAAGCATGATCGATAAAGAACGACTGGACGCTTTATTTACTGAAGCGCAAAAAATAGCGGAAAAGGCATACGCGCCTTATTCAAAGTTTCGGGTCGGCGCGGCCCTGCTTTGCGAAGACGGGAGCGTTATCACGGGCGTTAATGTGGAAAACCGTTCTTTCGGGCTGACGATTTGCGCCGAGAGGAACGCAGTAACAACCGCAGTTACGCTGGGACACAGGCGCTTTCTCGCTCTTGCGATTTCAACCCCCGACTCAAGCGAGCCGGTCGGTCCCTGCGGAGCCTGCCGTCAGGTGATAAGCGAATTTATGCCCCCTGACGCCGCTGTACGGTTTTCAGGAAACGGGCAAAATCAGGTAAATACGACCGTAGGGGAGCTTCTGCCTTGGGATTCCCTGTACGATTTAAAGAGTTGACATTATCAACTTATCATGCGATAATGTCATTATGTCAGCCGATTTAAACACACAAATAAATCCGATTAATGTCGAGTCCATTCTATCTACGCACCGCATAATTTTTCTCAATTACTCAAGCAAAAAAGACGCGCTTCTCGCGCTGGCGGAAAACCTCGCAGCCGCTCCTCAGGTAAAAAACAGCAAGGAGTTGTCTTCGGAAATTCTGAAACGCGAGGATTTAATGAGCACTGCCATAGGCTGCGGAATAGCCATTCCCCATGTCCGCCTTTCGTCAGTAACCGACTTGGTAGTTTCCGTGGGCATAAGCAGAACTGACATCGTTGATTTCTATCCGATGGACGATGAGCCTGTGCGTCTGGTCTTTATGATCGCCGCCGCTCAAAACCAGCACGCTTATTATCTGCAAACGCTTTCATGGTTCAGCAACCGTCTTAAAAACAAGGAACTGCGCGACTCGCTCTTACAGGCTAAAACCGAACAAGAAGTGTACGAAATGCTGAAAAAATAATACTACTCAAATACGATTCCAAGCCAATTTCTAGGATCGCTTACATCTTGGGCGATTAGGCCGATTTCTAGGTTTGCCGTGGTTTCCGCTACAATCCAGCTAATTCCATACAATTCAAAATGTATGCCATTTCCTGCAATTTCGGCAAGACCCATTGCATGGCTGTACTTTTGGGAAACCATAAAGGCGGAACGTATATTCGTATTGGCAAGGATTATCGCCCAGAGCATTGCGCGGCTGTCGCAATCGCCTCTGCTTTCCGTAACAGCGGTTACAAGGTTTAAAAAATCGCTTTCGCTTAAACCGCGTTCGTATTTGAAATCCTGCACAAACGAAAGCGCCCTTTGTGCAAAAGCCCTTTTTTCTTCTTCAGTAGAAGCTGAGTATCCGCCCAAATTTTGCGCGATGGCTGAAACGGCTTTATTTATTCGGGCAAACGAATCGCGGTAAATAAACCTGTAATAACGAACCCACGCTGCCTGCATATACGGCGAATTAAAATAATATTTAAGAATGTTATACTCGCGTTCTATTAAAAACTGCGCCGCTTTTTCGTCATTTTCACGCATTATAACATTTGCCCCGGCTGCCGGGATAAGAACGGGTTTCACATCTCCGCGCGGAAAGCTGTATTCAACTATCGGGCCGGGGTAACGGCGTTCCGCCGCCGAAGGAGCGATTGAATCCAGCGCCGACATGTGAAGCCATCCAAGTTCGTTTGCGTTGTCGGCAGGACTGTAGGCAAGCGCGATGAGCATTGGCTTGGATCCGCGCTCTGCGGAACCGCCTTCCAGTTCGACAGCAATTCCCCACCCGTCGTAATCGCCGAAGATCAACTTAATCATTGCCGCTTGTTTATCGTTGTATTGAAAAAAATCAACATTACCCCGATTTTGAATTTTTCTGTTTACGTCATTAACCAACTGGTTTAGATTGGCATAATTGCCGTTGTAAACCACAAGATCAAACATTGCGTCTCCGGGACCGCAAAAGGAAAAACGGTCTCTGCCGTCTCCTTCGGCGTATTCATAACCTTCGGGAAGGTCGAGGGAAAATCCCCATGTCGGCGAATACATAGGGCCGGCAAAGGCAAAAACCGGGACAAGGGTCAATAATAAAAGAATTTGTTTCATGTTATAATTATCGGAGTGAAAAATATAGAAATTCTCTATGAAGACGATTTTATTTTGATTGTCAATAAACCGGCAGGGCTGGCGGTACAGGGCGGAAAAGGGGTAAAAACCTCGCTTGATAAAATACTGGCTGAAATCCGCACTCCAACGCCGCTTTTGGTTCACAGGCTCGACATGGACACTTCCGGCATTTTGTTGACGGCAAAGGGGCGCGAAGCCGCAGGCCGCTTTTCCCGTCTGATAAACGCGCGAAAAGCCGTAAAGCAGTACATCGCGGTCTGTTCAGGCCGCCCCGAAAAAAGCGAAAGCGTCATCACGCACGAACTTTTAATCCGAGGCAGTCTTAAACGCTCCAGTACCAAATACAGGGTGATAAAGAGCGAAACCCTTCCTGAAGAAGGGCAGGAATACTCGGTTCTTGAACTTGAACTTGGAACCGGAAGGATGCACCAAATCCGCCGTCATCTTGCCATGAACGGAAACCCCGTTCTTGGAGACGACAAGTACGGCGATTTTCCGCTCAACAAAAAACTGCGAAAAACCATCGGCCTAAAACGCCTCCTCCTCCACGCCTCGCGCCTTACCATAGACGAAGTCCGCCTTGACATTCACGCCCCTATCCCCGATTACTTCTCCCCTTTCATTTAGTATGTTGACTTAAATGCGGTTTTTTTCCACAATTAGATAAATATGGAACAAAATCTTCATGGCCCTTTATTGCGTCCACGGCTGGAAAGTTTAAGTACCGGCGAATTGATTGAGCTTGCCGACAACTACGGTATTGACATACCTTCAGGGCTGGAAAGAATTTTCATAATAGAAGAACTGCTTGAATGCGCCAATGCAGAAGAACAGGAAGAAAAAGAAGAGATTGAAATTAACCCTTCCTACTCAGAATCGGTTCTTTTGCCAAAACAGTACAATATTTCCTTTATAGAAGTGATAATCAGGGACCCTCTTTGGGCTTTTGTTTTTTGGGAAATCAAGGGGCAGGACAGAGAATTGTACGAAAACGCGGAAGATTTTAACGGCTATTATCTGCGCGTAATTCCGCTGAACTATGGGGAAACAGAATCTAAGTCCCGCGAAAATTCCTTTACCGTGTCGATTGGCGCAAATGACAGCGCCAGATATTTGGGCTTTGCCGAACACTCTTCGTTAGAATCGGGGCGCTATGTAATAAAACTGGGAGCGCTTCGCGGCGATTCCGAATTGCAAATTGCCTCCTCCGCGCCGTTCCATCTGCCGGGACTGATTGAAAATGAAAAAATTGCCGAAATGAGCCGCAGGCCGTTGATCCGCCTGTCAGGAGTGGAGAATCTGTCAATAACAAGAGATACGGTCCGCCAGTCCAGAATCAAGAGGCAGTAATATGGAATTCCGTTATGCGATCTCAATTGTCCTTGAAGCCCACCTTCCGCTCGTCAGGGAATTCAGCAAAGAGGACGACTTGTCTCAGGCAGGAGAAGAAGGCCGCTTTTTTGAAGCAGTCTCCGAGACTTTTCTTCCCCTGCTTGAAGTTTTAACTCGGCTGGAAAGCGATCATGTACCGTTCAGGCTGGCTCTGGCAATTTCGCCAATCCTGTGCTATATGCTGAACGACGAACACCTTCAAAAAAAGTACCTTGCCTACATTGATAAACAAATTGAGTTTGGCAGACAGGAACTTGAACGCACAGCAGGCAGCGGCGAACTTAACAAACTGGCTGAAAAATACTACAACCGGATATTAGACAGAAGAATTGCATATACGGAACGTTATGAGCAAAAACTCCTTAAAGCATTTGATTTTTTCAGGCGCAAGGGCAAGCTTGAAATTTTGGCAAGCTGTGCGACACACGCTTTTTTGCCGTTTATCAGCCACAACTCTGAATCTTTACAGGCGCAGATGGAAATACCCGTCTCAGGTTACCGCCGTCACTTTGGAAGCTGTCCTCAAGGTTTCTGGCTGCCTGAACTCGGCTGGACTTCCGCGCTGGAACCGTATTTAAGAGCTTACAATTACACCTACGCCGTCGTTGACAGCCACGGGCTTTTATTCGGCAACCCCATGCCTAACAGGGGGACTTTTTACCCTGTAAAAACACCTAACGGCACTTTTATCTTGGCAAGGGATCTTCATGCCGTTCGTGAAATGGAAAAAATATCAAGTGATGAAATATACCGCAACAATGACAGAGATGTCGGCTACGAACTGCCTCCTGAAATAGTAAGCTCATTTTTAAGCGCGGAAGGCGAACGGCGCAGAACGGGATACAAGTATTGGGCGCACGGCGGTCAGGATACGATCTACAATCCGCAGACAGCTTCGGACAAAGTGCTTGAATACGCAAGGGCGTTTTTGGAAAACACAACCGCCCGTCTGGAAGAAGCGTCAAAACACATGGAAGAAGCTCCTATCAGCATCTATGCACATAACGCCGATTATTTCGGGCGGTTTTGGTACGAAGGCACGCAATTTATCGAAGCGCTTTTCAGAATGGCGGCAGGATACAGGGATTTGCAATTTACATCTCCCAGCGAATATATTTTCAAACAGAATCTTTCTTCGCTTCAAGTTGTTACTCCCGAATTTTCATCCGGCGGAGTCAATGGTTACGCCGAAACATGGCTGGATGTTTCAAACGACTGGATTTACCGCCACCTGTACCGCTCAATGGAACGAATGACCGAATTGGCGGAACGTTTCCCGGACGACTCAGGCCTTAAAGAACGCGCCTTAAATCAGGCCGCGAGAGAGATACTTCTTGCTCAGGGTTCAGACTGGCCTTCTCATTTACATAGGCAGGACTCCACCGAATACGCCCGCGCTCAGGCGGAAAACGCGCTTCGCAGTTTCACCACGATTTACGAAGCCTTGGGCAGTAATTACATCAGTACCGAATGGCTTACCACATTGGAACGCAAGCACAACATTTTCCCGAATATTAACTACCGCGTCTTTAGAAGAAAAAGGTAAATTTTTAAAAATCGAGTCTGTTCAAGTCTTGAATCCGTTCATTCAAATCTTCACGGCTGTTCAGCATATTAAGACTTTCCCTTGCAGGCTCATACTTGGGATCGAGGCGCAGAGCCTCTTCCCAGCACACCCTCGCATCGGCGAAATTTCCCACAGAATAGGCTTCGTACCCCAAAAGGTACAATTCATTAACTTTTTCCGCTGTCTGCATTCTGCCGCCGTCTCCTAAGTCAAGGCGTACGGCAAGGCTGATCCTGTTAAGCGGCTGTAATTGAGTGAGCAAGTCAAGAGTGTAGTTTACATCGACAGAAATTTTATCCAGATCGACAGCACTGCCGACAGTAACGCGGCTGCTCCCGGCCTTGTACAGAACGCCTGCGCGCATTGATAAAAAGTTCGTTATATTGACGGAAGCGCCAAAAGCAAAAAACGGCGACTCAGAAAGAGAAGTGTCCGCCAAATTGACGGGAACGGAGAAATCAAACGCAAGGGTTAGAGGACGGATTGGCTTGTAGGAAATTGCCGCACTAATGGTAGTAGGCAGGGGCTCGTCCAGCGAAGGAGGGCCTAAGTTCTTTATCACAAGGGCGGCGGACGCGTTTCTTTCCCTTGCGGAGTAGGTTTTTAACAGATTGAACCTTGTTAAAAGGCCGATGTCTGCCATCGCCGTTACTGCGGACTGGGACAGCCCCGAATCGCCGATGAGCGAGCCGTCGTTATCGGCATAGTCCGGCACCACACGGAAAGCGCCTTTTAAACTCACTCCTAAAGAAAGCCCCGAAAAATAATAACCTGAGAAAAAATTATAGGAAGCGTTAAGAATTGCCACGCCTTCCGAATAATAGCCGTTGGAAACCCTTACGCCAAGGTGATCGTACTCCGTAAAAGGCGTATACAGCCATTTTACCCCTGCCGCTATGCCAAGATCCCCAAAACGGTTGGCATACGCCAGCCCCTCAATTTTGGTGTCGGCTACCCAGTTATTGTGAAAAAAGGCAAATTCAGACTTTTCAAGCATCGAAGAGCCTGCCGGATTGAACTCAATAAAAGAAACATCGTTGCAAATCGCGGAAAAAGCGCCTGCCATGCCCTCGGAACGGCCTCCCATCGGTATATTAAGCACCGGAAAGGCGGTTAAACCTGCATTTGCATCAGCCCCATAGATACTGTTCAGGTAATCCGCCGTGTTTCCATAGCTGTCCTGCGCATCCTCGGCATGCAGGGGCAAAAGAGAAGATAATATCAGGCAGAGGGCCGAAAAGACCGCCGTTTTACGATGAATCATCTATAATATATAATATATCGGAAAATATAAAAAAAATAGTAGAACTTAGGATAATAAATAAAGTTACTAACAACTTTATTAATAAAATTACGATAATATAGTATAGTAGTAAAATGGCAAAATACGCCTGCAGATCGGCTATTATATGTTTTTTCGCGCTTTTTGGACTGTTTACAGCCCTTACTCCGTTATACGGCGGCGGCAGGAAAGACCCCGATCTGGCCAAAGCCGATGAGCTTATAGCGAAGCGGGAATACAACGAAGCGTCATTGATTTTAAGCGATTTTGCCAGACGCAACCCGGAAAAGTTTGATCAGGCGCAGAAACGTCTGCGTAAAATTGCCCAATTACGGGAAGATTTTAACCGCACCGCTGGAGAATTGATAGATACCCTTTTAAACGACCCTAGCAATTCGGACAAAATCCGCGCTTTAACAAGGCGTCTTAATAATATCGAAAACGAATCCAGTCCGCTCATGGCAAATTTTGTGTCAAGAACACAGGAAATCGCGCAGTTTAACCTTAACAGGAACCAGCTTAGGGAAATTCTTGTAAGAGGGCGCGAACAGTTAGAAAGGGGAAATTGCACAGCCGCCATTCAAATTTATTTAAGCGGCATGGGTATTATGAACGATGAATTTTTCGCGGCAGGTTACGGCGCGGAAATTGAAAGAGATGCTGTAAGAGAAAAGGAAAGGGTGAACTCTACGCTCGCCTCTTTCCAGCAGTACAGCGAACAGATGGGAGCAATCGCAACAGAATTGAACCGTGCGATAAACTCAGGCGAACTTGCCGGTATTTCAGGCATAATCGGGCGGCTTACTCCGACAATAGACAGATTTATTGCATTGAAGCAGAGCCTTTACGCGTCTGTCAATGTTTTTGACAGGCTTCTTAATGAAATAAGAAGAATCGATCCTGAAATAAGCGACCGTAACAATATTTCATTCGTCTCGATTCTAATTAACGGGCCTGCGGAAGAAGAAAACGAAGGCATACTGGGCGCTTTTGAAACTTACTGGAAAAATTCAATCGGTTCATGTTTAGCCGCCATTACATCGAATATTGAGAGACTGAATTCCGCCTCTCTTGCCGCATTTAACGAAAAAAATTATTCAGCCGCCGCAGGTTCTCTAGGCAGAATTACAAGTTATGCCGATCTTACTCCGCAGTTTTTTCAAAAGCACCTGCAATTTAATCAAGGCGGCAGGCCGCAAACTGTTCAACTGTACGGAAATACTGTCTTGAACAAAGACATTCCTGCATATCTTGAGATAAGGGCGCTGTTAGAAGCAAACAGTTTAATTACACAGGCGGCAAATATTGCGGCAAATCAAAATTTTGATCGTTCTTCTCTTACACGCTGGAAAAGCGGAAACATAAGTGCGGCTGAAGCGCGGAGGAACGAACAACAGACAAGAACCGCAATAACAGGAATGCAGCGCACGCTTGAAGATATAAATACAAGAGGCACTCAGGCAAATACAACTATAAATAATTATCATAAAACCGCGCAAATTACAAACGCGCTTACTGCAATCGGAAACTTCCGCTCTTCACTCACGACAGAAGAACAGCAGTCGGCAGTACGGTATTACAGCATTGCACAGCAGGTTATTCAAGACAGCCTTACTGCAAGAAGGGAACAGCTTGAGAGGGGAAGGAACTTTCTTAACGGACAGCGCAGAACAAGCGGAAACGGATCGGCTGTAGTAAACCGCTATCCTTCCGAAGCTTTGGCGGAATTTACCGCTATGCTTACGGCGATAGCAACTGACATTCAAGATGGGAATACTGTTTTGGAACAATACAGAAATGAACAGCGGACAGTAACATCCAACGCGGAAATTTCCAATTTAAGCGCCAATTATCAGACAGCCATTAACGAGCTTAACAATATCCGCACTCAAGGACTTACGCTTGCCGAAACCGCCCGCAGTCAGAGCGCTTTGGCTGAAACATACAGGCAGGAAGGAGAGCGGCTCTTCAGAGAAGCCCAAACCGCTTATCAAAATCGGAATTATGAAACCGCGAGGGAAAATATTCAACGGGCATCGGACAGGTTTACAAGTTCTCTGGAAATACAGGAATCCGCCGCCTTACGGCAGTCATGGGATTTGCAGTTGGTCAACCTTGGACAGGCAATAGCCGCTGCCGAACATGAAATTATTATTACAGAAGTGCGTAATTTGGTAAACACTGCGCGTAATTTGTACTTTGCAGGAAATTTTCAACAGGCGGAAGACAGTCTTGTAAGAGCGAGAAACAGGTGGCGCATAACAAATGCAGATGAAAACGATGAAGTAACATACTGGCTTGACATTGTGCGTAACGCCATGACTGCGGATACGGGCAGGGTAATTCCTCCCACTGCTCCGCTGTATGCGGAGATGAGCCAGCTTTTAAGTCAGGCGCAGAAAAATTTTGAAGAAGGCGTTCGCCATATAAACTCAGGACGGCGCACGGACGGAATCAACAAATTCAATGATGCGCAGAAACTGACAAGGGAAGTCAGGCTGATGTTCCCCGTTAATCAGGAAGCAGGTATTCTTGAACTTAGGATAGAACAGTTTACCGACCCTGCGGCTTTTAACGCGGCTTTTGAACAGCGCATAAGAACTGCCATTGACGGAACCAAACAGCGCTCAATAGAATCTTTTGCCGATCTTTTAAACTTGGCGGAAATAAATCCCAATTATCCAAACATGAGGAATATTATTTATCAGGCGGAAATTGATATTGGCCGCCGTCAGCCGCCGCCAAATCCGGCTAACATCGCGCGTTCAAGAGAACTGACCGCTTCCGCAAGCCGTATCCTAGAAGGAAACATATCGACACAGTACGAAGTTGCCCTGACGCAGATAGATCAGGCCATTACTTTGAACCCCGATAATACAGAGGCAACACGGGTAAAGGACAGGCTCCTTAACAGAATGAGCGCTCCCGGCGCAATCGTGCTTTCAAGAGAAGACGAAGAAGACTATCAACGGGCATTGCGCGAATTGCAGGCAGGAAACAATCTGGTTGCATTTGCGCTTGTAGAAAGGCTGATGCAGAATCCCAGAAACCGCAACATAACAAAGCTTACGGAATTACAGAGAAGGATACAGCAAGTCTTATGAAAAAAAAGTTTTCAAAATTATTACGGTCTGCGCTTCTCGTCTTTACCGCATTCCTTGCTGTATCCCCTCTTTCGGCAGTTGACTTTTTTTGGGAAGAAGCCGAACTCTTTACTTCGCGTCCGGGAAGTTTTCTTGTCAGCGCGTATTCGGCAGAGTTTTCAGCCATCGCATGGCAGGAAGTTACACCTAACGCAGACCCTAACGTTACAGGCGGCAGTATCAATATTCATCTGGCTGTTAAAGAAGCAAAAGGCGAATGGGAACAAAGAGGTATCGCCGCCGGCCCGTACGCCTTTTCTGGAACTGAACCGTCGATAATCAGCCTTGTAATTGATAACCGGGGCAGAATTGTAATCGCCGCAGCCGCAGGCGGCGCTCAGATAGAAATTCTCATCTCTGCGGACAGAGGAAGAAGTTTTTCCAAAAATTCGGTCAATATGGGCGCTGAAAATTCTGTCGCTCCGCGTATCTTTGTACGCGCCGACGGCGGATACCTTCTCTTTGTTACCAGAAGTTCAGGTCAGTCCCTTTCAATTTACTATTCTCGATCCAATGACGGCGTTTCATGGCCGTCTTTCCAGCTCTTTACAACGGAAAACAACCTTTTATTTAACTTTCTGCCGACCCATGCCGGCATAGGACGCAGGGATATAGTTTTTTTTCAATCCCGCATTTCGGGCGCTGAAAGTTCGGCAACATTCCAGCTCTTTTTCAAAACCAGCGACGACGGCGGCGCAACATGGGCAGGGGCAAGGCGCTTTACTTCATTTAACGATCCTGTAGTGCAGACTCAGGCTCCTCCCAACAGTTTTGACAATCAGCGCCCTCATCTGACAAAATACGGGGATAATTTATTCCTCGTTTGGGAACGGCGCTACACTAACCAACAGCCTCAAATTTACAGCGCGGTAATAAACGCAAGCGGAAATTTATCAGGCAGCGTTGAACGGGTAAACACAGGAGAAGCGTATTGCAACAACCCAATCGGTTTTATCTATGAAAACACGCCGGCAGTTGTCTGGTTTGATAACCGCAGGGGAAACAACAGCGTTGTTCTCGCTCAACGTGGGGATTTTGAATGGCAGAATTACCAGCTCTCCGCCGCTTCCTCAGAGTCGTCATTCGCGCGCCCTGTAGTAAGTCAGGACGGCGCGTATATTTTTTGGCAGAGCGCGGTGCGCGGTTCTCAGCGTATCTATCTGCTTTCGCCGGATCGGACAACGGCAAGCCCAAGAATAACCGCAGTCAACTTTACTCCCTCAAGACCAAGCCGCGCTGAAAGAGCACGCGTGTCGTGGAACATACCTGCGGACACTTCCCGTATTTTCGGATTTTCGTGGGTATGGAGCCAAGATGCAAACGCGGTTCCGCCTGAAGAGGTGATGATTTACAATACCGGCAATGCTCAAAACTTGAATCTGGAACTCAGCGCGGACAAAGAAGGAGAATGGTATTTCCATGTTTCAGCGCGGGATTACGCCGGCAACTGGTCGCCGCCTGCGCGTGTTATGTATTACAAAAAAACCGCAGCGCCGTCCGAAGTGGTTATCATTGAGCCTGAACTGGATGACAACGGTTTCCTTCGTTCCAATACTTTCAATATGCGGTGGGAACCGTCGTCCGATCCGTACACGGCAGGTTACACATGGAACCTTCAATATCTCGGCGCAAATGAAAATGCCCAAGTTGCCTCCCCTCCTTCAAGCATTATGGGGAATCAGACTTCTGTTAATTTTGAAAATCAGGAAAACGGAATATGGGCATTTTCGGTAGCCGCAGTTGATCAGGCCGGCAATATAGGACAGCCGTCGAACATAAAATTCAGAACGAATAAATTTATCCCTTTCACAAATGTAAGTTATGTTGATTCATCGCAGGACGAGCAGGGAATACTTACAATCAGGGTAATCGGGCGCGGTTTTGAAACAGGCGGACGCATAACTTCGGTTGTTATGTCTCAGGATGACCGTCCTGATCTAGCCGGCAGTTTTAACATTTTATCCGACAGAGAAATCGGCGGAATAAGATTTGAAAATCTTGAAGAAGGACTGTACAGTTTAAGGCTGGAACATTCAACAAGGGGATGGTACACCGCCGATTCCTCAATTTCAGTTGCCAAAACGGGAACTGTCAAATTCGGCGACTATTCGCATGAGTGGAAACCTTCGTGGAGCATACAGCCTCGCGGAAAAATAATTTTTAATCCGATTACAGCTTTGGCTGTGATACTGATAATTTTCTGCGCCCTCGGATCAATTGCCGCAATCCGAGGCATAGGCGGCGTTATTATGGAAAGCGCGGCAATAAAACAGGAAGCGCTTGCGATCATTACAGGAGATTTTATGCCAATGGAAAAGAAACAAAAAATGGTGAAAATACAAAGGAAAGGCGGAGGACTGCGGTTTAAACTCGCGGCTTTCACAACCGGCCTTGTTCTTCTGGTAGTAATAATGATTTCTACGCCTATTTATTTACGCATATCGCAATCGCAAAGCGAAACCCTTATGCGCGGCCTGTACGACCGCTCAAAAGTACTGCTTGAAGGGCTTGCGTCCAGCACAAGGGCAAATATGCCGCGCGGAAATGACGGTATGCTTGAGTTGGGATTCCTGCCTGCCCAATCCGCCGCCCTTCCTGAAGCGCATTATGTAACAATTACGGGCTACGGATCCGATTCAATATACAACGATCATGTTATGGCGACAAATGACCGCGATATTCTTTCAAAGATCGATACAACCGAATTCCGCCCCGGCGTTTCAAGGATTACGGACAGCCTTACGCCGCGTTACGAACAATTCAGCGTAGAACTTAACAATCAGGCGAAGGAAAGAGCGGCTGACCTTGCAAGAAGCATTCAGGAACTTACGCAGGAAGGTATGTCTCTCGCTCTGCGCACCGACACCGCAGGCAGACAGCGTTTAAATGATATTCAGGTAACGCTCAGTACTCTGGAAGGAAGGCTTACAGAGGTGCTATCGGAAATTTCAGGAACCGAAATTGGATCGGAGCCGTACTTCTCAACAGAGGGCAATATAAGGAGCAAAGAGCGCGAGTATATTTTCTTTAAACCGGTTATGTTCCGTCAGGGTTCCGACAGTAATTTCTTCCGAGGCTTAATACGCCTTGAAGTATCGCTGGATTTGATCATAGACGCAATTTACCGAGAACAAATCGGCCTGTTGTACACCATTGGAATCTTTGCGTTGATAGCCCTTACAATCGGCGTTATCGGCGCATTTATTCTCTCCAGTCTGATAGTTGAGCCCATCAAAAAATTGGCTCATCATATTGAAATAATCCGCGACACTGAAGACAAGACAAAACTTGCCGGAGTGGAAATTAACATCACCTCCAAAGATGAAATCGCCATTCTGGGAAATACAATCAACGATATGACGCACGGCCTTGTAAAGGCGGCGCTTGCGGCATCCGATCTTTCCATCGGTAAAGAAATACAGAAGAAATTTATCCCTCTTGACCTTGACAACCAAGGCAACAAACAGACAAGCGGTTTTAAGGACACGCCCAATCTTCACTTCTTTGGCTATTACGAAGGCGCAAAGGGCGTATCGGGAGATTATTTTGATTACAGGGATTTGGACGGACGCTACTACGCCATTATCAAGTGCGACGTAGCCGGCAAGGGAATTCCGGCGGCGCTCATCATGATTCAGGTGGCGACAATGTTCCTTAACTATTTTAAACAGTGGAAGCCCAACGCAAAGGGAATGCACATTGAAGAAGTCGTCTATCAGATAAATGATTTTATTGAAACGCTCGCTTTCAAAGGCCGTTTCGCCGCCTTCACGCTCTGCCTCTTTGACTCCGCAACAGGGACAGTCCGTTTCTGCAACGCCGGCGATAACATCGTCCACTACTACGATGCGTCTGAACGCAAAGTAAAGCTCGTAACTTTTCCGCAGTCGCCAGCAACCGGCGTACTTCCCAACTTTATGATTGAATCCTCAGGCGGTTACAATGTTCACACGCTGACAATAGACAAGGGCGACATTCTCCTGCTCTACACTGACGGTATCGAAGAAGCAAAACGAAAATTCCGCTCGAATGATTTTAAGGAAATAATCTGCACGGCAGGACCGGTTGATACGCCTCACGAGAATCACCTTTGCGGACAGGCCGATGAGGAAATGAGTCCCGAACGGGTAGAGGCGATAATCAACGCGGTAATGGCGCGTGAAGTTTACACCCTGCATAAATTCCACAACCCTGAGGAAGACTCAGGCGATTTGCAGTTCGACTTTACAGCCTGCGAAGGCAATGTGGAAGACGTTATAATGGCGATGGTATCGGCAGAAAAAATGTTCAGGTGCTATAAACCGCCAAACACCGGAGAGGACTCTCGCGTTCTTGTAGACAAGAAAGTGGATGAATTCCTGAAGAAACATTTTTTGCAATACAGGCGCTACTGTTCGCACACGCGAGAATATCCTGAAAACCCGGCGTATATGTATTATACTCATGTTAAGGAAGACGAACAGTACGACGACTTGACAATATTGGGAATAAAGCGAAAATAAGGAGAAAGCTATGACATTTAGTGAACGAATGAAAGACCTTTTGGATCAAGGCTGGGCTGTATCAAAAGAATTTGCCGTTAAAGCAGGCGCAAAAGCGCAGGATTTAGGCGAACGCGGCCTGTTAATGTGGGACATCAAACAGCTTGAAAATCAGGCTCAAAAACTGCTGGCTCGTCTGGGAAACGACGCTTACATCGCCTTTACGGAGCGCGATCAAGCGACAATTGACCGCGATACTGCGGAGTTCAAAACAACGCTGGAAGAACTTGCAGTTATCAAGGATCAAATCGAAAAGAAAGAAAACGAGTTGAAAACTCGCAAACCCGTTTGACAGTCCACTTGATTTTTTTTCGTATTTTTCTTATATTATAGAGGCTCCCATTGGGAGCGTCTCTTGGGCCGCTAGCTCAGTAGGTAGAGCATCGCCCTTTTAAGGCGGTGGTCGGAGGTTCGAATCCTGCGCGGCTCATTATTCGGTTAGGAAAAGCTATCTTATCAACGGGCGCGGATTAACCGTAACGCCGTTTTTGTAAACCGTAAAATGCAAGTGAGGACCGGTACTCTGTCCGGTACTGCCTACATCGCCTATACGCTCTCCCATAGCAACATAAGCGCCTGTCCTTGTGCGGATTCTGCTCATGTGTCCGTACAGCGTGCGGTAGCCTGAATGATGGTTAATTATTACATAGTTTCCAAAGACATTATCGTATCCCACCATACTGACACGGCCTGCCATCGCCGCCTTAATTGGAGCGCCCATGCTCCCCCTTATATCAATACCTGAGTGAAATTGGCTTCTGCTTCTGTTAAAGGGGTTCCTCCTGTAGCCGTATGATGAAGTTATTGCGCCGCTCAAGGGCCAGATAAACAAATCGCCGTTTATTTCCTGCATTTTTGACCAATCAAGCCGCGCTCCGGGGATAAAAAGCTCCGTCCCCACTGCAACTTTATCGGAAAAAAGTTCATTTGCCGTTTTAATGGCTTCCATTTTGGCGCTGTATTTTTCCGCTATGGAACTAAGGGTTTCCCCACTGCTGACAGTGTGCAAAATGCCGTCCTGATTGGGGATTCTCAATACTTTGCCTATCTGGAGAAGCCGGCTGTTTGTTATTTTGTTTACGGATATAATTGTGTCCTGATTTAAGCCAAAATCGATGCCGAGTCCGCTTATATTTTCGCCGTTCTCAACAATATGGGGATTATAGAACAAAATACGGGATTTTAAGAAGACTTCAGGCTCCAAAACGACAGATTCAAGGGATGCAGGGGTCATAAGAATCCCTGCTTCCGCGCCTGTAATGACCTCTTCGGTTTTATCTCCGCCGCCAATACCGTGCTCGGGAACGGGAGATCCTTGCTTTGTCCAATACTGACCCGGGTTAATTAAATATACCAGATACAGGGCAGCTAAAAGCCTAAAAATAATTTTGCGGTTTTCCTGAAGAAACGATAACATACTTTTATTTTATATTATTTTCTTATGGTATGCAATACCCTGAGGAAAATTTAATCAAAAAAATCTTCTTCATCTTCCAGCATTCTCAGCAAGTCCCGAATTTCAGCCGCCTGCTCGTATTCCTCCTCTGCGACCGCCTGTTCCAACTGCTCTCTTAGTGAACTGTGCCTGTCGGGTTTCTCGCTCTCTTCAAGATCGTTGATAAAAAACGCCAGGGGAACGCCCGTCTGCTCAATAACGGAAGATGCCATGTAAATAGGGCATTTTTTACGGACAGCGATGGCAAAAGCGTCGGAAGGACGGCTGTCAAGAACAAGGGGCTTTTCAAGGGTATACTCGCCGCCTGTAATGACCAGACGGGCGTGGAAAACATCGTCTTTCAGCTCATAAACTTCGGCCTTTTTTACTGACAGATTGACATGGGAAAGCATATTGAGAAACAGATCGTGGGTCTGCGGACGGGACAGTTTCATTCCCTCTTTGGCAATCAAAATGGACTGCATTTCCGGATTCCCGATAAAAATCGGAACCGCGACTTCCATATCCCTCGGTTTTAGAAGGATCGCGTTGCCGTGGCTTGTCTTGAGAACCGACCAAATCTCACACATATACATATCCTTCATTTACCGCTCCTAACTGATCAGACCGATAAAACCGTCAAGAAGAGAACGGCCTTTTTCAGTCTTTGGAAAGCCGGCGCAATCCGGCGCGTTAAAAATTTCACGCCCTTCCTGTATAAGGGCGCGTCCCTTTTCTTCCGCCTCCGCCAAAACGCCTGAGGCTGACAGGATTTCAGTAAGTTCTTCCACTTCAGGCGCGGCGGAACCTTCCGTCTTTGCCGCGTGAAAACAATAAAAAACCCTCTCCCGTTTTTCAGGGTGTTTATTCAAGTACAAAAGAACGGGCAGACTCTTTTTTCCTTCAACCACATCATCGCCTTGCTTCTTTCCGGGAATCCCTGACATCAAATTTTTTACATCATCAAGAATCTGAAAACCTATTCCCAATTTTTCCGCAGATTCGCCCATCTGCCGCGCCGCCTGTTCCGAAACGCCTGCGGAATACGCGCCAAGTTCGGCGGCAAGAGCGGCAAGACTGCCTGTCTTTAGTCCGCACATCACATAATATTCTTCGATAGAAGGGATAAACGAAATATTGCGATGCCAGCTTATATCCATCGCCTGCCCAAGATGGAGCTTTCGCATATATTCCGCCCAAAGTTTGTAGAGATGCCCCTTGTTTTCAAACGAGCAGGTTTCTATACAGCAAGTTGACAGAAAATACAAAAAAGAGCCTGAGTTTATTGCCGTATCAATGCCGTAAATTTGATGAACAACAGGTTTCCCGCGCCTTTCATCGGAGTCATCTTCGATATCATCATGGATTAAACTTGCGTTATGTGAAAATTCTACAAGTGGTGAAAGCGGAAGAGCCGAATCTCCGCCCCCGAAAGTTTCGCAGATAAGCGTCATTAAAAGAGGCCGCCAGCGTTTACCGCCTCTGGAAAGCATATCTTTAACAGGCTCAAAAAGCGCCTTTAGCGATTCGCCTGAAACCTTTTTCCCGGCTTCAGAAAAAACTTCTTCCGCGATTACCTGATCATTCAGCCAGCGTTCCAGATACGCCTCTATGTTTGCAAGCCGTTGTGTATACTCTTGATCCATAAGTCATTATAATAGAAAATAATGGCGGATTACAAGAAACCTGACTACTGGCAGCAGAAGGCGCGCAAGGAGGGCTACCCTGCCCGTTCGGTTTACAAACTTAAAGAGATTGATGAAAAGTTCGGCCTTTTTAAAAACTTACGTCCGTCCTTCCGCGCCCTCGACCTTGGAGCCGCCCCCGGAAGCTGGAGTCTTTATGTACTGCGCAAAATCGCCTTAACAGAAAATCCCGATTTGAAAAATCGAGGCTTTCTCGCCGCCGCCGACCTTTCGCCGCTTTCCCGTGAATTTGACAAAGGTCTTTTTGACGGCGAAAATTTTTTCTTTGTTCAGGGCGACATTACTTCCGCCGAAATCCGCGAAACTCTTTTGTCAAAGGGTCCCTATTCAACGATAATCAGCGATGCCGCCCCAAGTACCACAGGAAACCACACGGTAGATTCGGCGCGTTCACAGGAACTTGCCGAAACCGTTATCGAATACGCGGAAAACGCCCTCACTCCCGGCGGTAATTTAGCGCTCAAAATTTTTCAGGGCGGCGGCAGTGACACGCTCCTTAAACGGATTAAGACTCTTTTTGAAACGGCGAAAAGTTTTAAGCCCCAAGCCTGCCGAGGCGAATCTGTAGAGACTTACTTTATCGGTCTCGGTAAAAAAAGAACAGTGTTATCTCACGTATGTTGAGCCGCAAGAGCTATAAGCGAAATAAATAATGACAAGCCAAGGACGACAATATAAACGATAAGTGCCGAAGTAAAGCCGATGTTCAATATAAGCCAAATGCCCAGCGTGTTGAAAATTGAGCGGTACAAGAAAACCATGCCGTGAAAAATTACGGGCAAAATCGGAAGCAGTAAAACAAAAAGATAACGCGGTCTTGCTTTGGCGCGGTAACGCCATGCGATAATTATCGTAAAAATCGCCAAAGGCAGGAAAAACAAAGCTGTGCCAATTCTGTTCAAAACTTCAGCCTGAAAAATTTGATAAACATATCCGGCATTATCAAGCTTTTTTGAAGCTGTAAAAAGTTCGTCTATCTGAAGATTAGTCAGTCCTCTGCGGACTTTGGAAATAAGCAAAAAATCTTCAAAACTTATATCCAAAAGCACGCCGCCGGGACTCTCAGTGCCTAAAAGCCATTCGCCTCTAAAATCGTTACTTTCGTTGGAGCGGTCCAGCGCGTGCGTTAAAACAAGTATCTGCGGTTTTTCTTTTAACGTTATAGGCACAAGTTTCACATAACGCGCCGTAACTATTTCCTGCGGACTTGGATAAATATCGAAATTCATAAACTCAAATCCGATGCCGTAGGCAACATCCGAGGATATTGAAAAAGTGGAAAGCCTGAGGGCCGCCCTCCCGTTTACGCCCGGCACTGAAAACACCGCGTCGTTCAATACCTCGCCTAATGACAGTTGGATCTCGTCAATAAAGAACGCGTATTCTTTGGCTCCCCGTTCACTTGCGGCAAGGTAATTCTTCACGTCGGGATCATCGGGAGTATATGTCAACAGTTCCTGAAAAATGTAATAAGCGCGTATCCAGTCGCCTGTGTTCATTGCCTGATAGCCTGAAAGTTTTAAATCGTACAGTTTATAAAGACGCTCCTCCCTTTGATTAGGAGCCTGCGAAGAAATCATATTCCACGCTTCGCTCGCAAGACGGGCGGCGTTTGCCTCTTGAGGACCGCCGCGCACAGCCATCCGCTCTCCAACGGTAGCAAGCCAATGAGCATCAAAATAACGCATCTCATTAAAAGCCGCCGCGCTCATATCAAGAGCCTGCGCTGCATTAAGCGGCTGACGGCTTTCAGATAACGGCGCAATGTCAGCGCCGCGCCAGTCTCTTTCCAGCGCCGCACGGGCAATAGACCTTTCTTCGCCTTCCGCAGAAAGATACCCCTGAAAATTAACCGCTATATCGGCTTTCAAAGCGCTATATTCAGGCGTGTTGTTGTTATACCAAATGCGCTCGCAAATGCGGATAAACTGCGAAGCTTCATACCACTCTCCTGCATCTCTGCTCATCTGCGCGTGCCTTCTTGCGTTTTGATACAGTTCTCCGGTAAAAATCAAATTTTCTTCTTTGTTTTTAACCAGCGGAAGCGCCAGAAAAAAGATAATCGCGTAAATAACGGCGGCGCAAATTGCTGTAATAACAGAAACAACAAGACGCTTGAAAAACATTTCGGAAAAACTCTGATACGTTTCTTCATACAATGAAAAAAGGCCGAAAGGTATCACAAGCCCGGAAAAAGCAAGCGCCGGAAATAAATTGAAAACTGCCAACAATCCCTGTATCAGCCGCCAGTCACGGGAATAAATCAACAGAGGAGCTTCGGCAGGCGGAAAAATAAAACGGAAAATCATTATCAGCACGGAAGAAATCAATACATAAAGAATAAATATCGAATGCGGCTTGCGCAATTTTTCCATATTAATCATCGTCATCGCGCCTCTTCACAGCAAAAACCAAAAACGAATAAAGGTAGACCAGCACTCCAAAAGCAAAGAAAAGCAGAGGAAGCGCAAGCGGTACAGGCAGTTTATTATCAAGGAAAGAACGGGTTATCTCCTGCATCTCAGGTGTATTAAAAAAAGTTTCAAGCATAAGAATACCGCGAAAAACAAGGGCGGCAATAAAAAGATTTGCAAGCGGCCATACGCTGAATTTTACCGCATAGCCCAATGAACACAACAGGAAAATAAGAGAGCCTGCATAAATAAAATATGAGAAAAAACCTTCTCTGAATTTTTGCAGAAGCGTTTCAGCGTTAAGCCTTACATCGATGGAAAGGCTCTTTAAAAACCACGGCGTCTCATCTACAAAGGGAACGGGCGGAAGATCAAAATTCGCGCTTGCGGTTTCCTGAAAAATCAGCGGCTGTCCCGATATTGCAACCACCCTCGGACCAAGCGGTTCAAGCGATCCGCTCAACAGGATAACTGAGGCTTCGCTCCTGCTCAATGAATTGGAAAGAATCAAGCCTTTTGCGCCCAGCGGTATCCCCATCGTCTGCGCAGGCGGCACGGTTTTCCCGTGTTCCAGAGCGGAAGTAATGCCAAAACAGAGTATGAACGACAGGGACATTACGCAAATAATCGTCATAAACGCAGAATAATTTCTTCTTATGGCATAATTTAAACTTACAATAATTGAAGAAAAGAGCGTCAGAGATAACGCCCAATTAGCGGCGGCTATAAACAGCGTCAGGGAAGTTTCAGGCTTGGGCGGCAGATTTTTTGCCCAATCAACCCGCAGTTCCAGAAACCTGACGCCTGCCGACACGGCAAAAATTATGACGAAAGTAAGGCTGAAAAAAATCGCCAACTTTGCTAAATTCTTCACATTTTCAGATTAACACGGCAAGAACTCAAGCGCAAGAGTATAGTAAAAGTTTTTTCCTTATTGAGAAAAATGAGAAAACAGGACATAATAGAGTATGGAAGCACAAATTGCGGTCTTGGGAGCCGGCGCGTGGGGAACGGCAATAGCGAAAGTAATTGCCGAGAAGGGAAAGGACGTTCTCGTCTGGAGTTTTGAAGAAACTGTCAGGGACGACATTAACCAAAAAAAGCAAAATTCACAATATTTGCCGGGCGTAGATTTGCCTGAAACGCTAAAAGCGACATCAAATATCGAAGAGGCCGCCGAGGGAAGGCAGTTTCTGATTTACGCCGTTCCCTCATTGTTCATGCTGGATACATTAAAAAAGACCCTTTCTGTAAATTCGATACGGGACGGAAAAACCATTATCGCCGTAATTACAAAAGGCTTCCTGCCAACCGAAAACGGCCCTCAGTTGATTCTGGAAACAATGGAAGATTATCTGCCAGGTTTTTTCCGCCAGTCGCTTGTCTATATAGCCGGCCCCAGCCATGCCGAAGAGGTATCGCGCGGAAAGGTGACAGGCCTTATAGCGGCAAGCGAGAACGCGAAAAATTCCATACGTTTCAGGGACTTGCTGAAAACACCGAGGCTTTTGGTTTATTCGTCGTTTGATGTCCGGGGAGTGCAGGCGGCGGCGGCGGCAAAGAATGTTATCGCCATCGCGTTTGGAATGTTAGATGCCCTTAAAACAACGGGAAACGCCGATTTGTTCGGAGACGGAACAGAATCCCTTCTGCTTGCCGCCGGTTTAAACGAGATACAGACTCTCGGCGTGGCGTTAGGTGCAACTCACCCTGAAACATTTACATCGATTTCAGGAATCGGCGATTTGGACGTAACCTGCCGTTCAATTTACGGAAGAAACCGGCGTTTCGGCAGGGAGATAATCGAAAAAAAGATACTGGAACCTTATAAAGACATTGACGACATTCTGAAGCGGATTGGAGAAATAGGCTACCTGCCGGA
>JGI24698J34947_10000077_pt1 | contig 31734 bp, 28 predicted proteins | sample TergutMp193P3_FD_34947 | JGI IMG/M metagenome (IMG submission 34947) | reverse complement strand
GACCTGGAGAAATGGCTTTCGGAATACCGGCTGGATGAGCTATGGACAATGGGATACCTTGAATAATGAAAATCGTTCTATTAGTTGAAGGAGCAACAGAANAAGTCTTTATTCCGTATTTAAGGCGCTTTCTGGAAACAAAGGTAAAAAATATGCCTAAATTACTCGTGCGTAAATATGACGGCAGAATCCCGACTCATGATAAATTAAAGCGTATAGTAGAGAATAATCTTTCCGGAAAAGATGCCGCCGATTATGTTATTGCCCTGACCGATGTTTATACCGGCAGCAATCCGCCTGATTTTACAGACGCTGCCGATGCCAAGCAAAAAATGAAAGCATGGGTAGGTAATGAGCCGCGTTTTTCCCCCCATGCAGCCCAATATGATTTTGAAGCGTGGCTTTTACCCTATTGGGAGATAATTCAAAAAATTGCGCGTCATAAAATGGCATGTCCCGGCAGTAATCCTGAAACAGTGAATCATCAAAACCCTCCGTCACACAGGATAAAGGAAATATTTTCAAAAGGTAAATTCAGGAGTTACGTTAAACCTCGTGATGCCGGCAGAATCCTTGATGAGACCAAAGATAATTTATTGAAGGCTATCAATAGTTGTTCTGAACTTAAAGCTTTGGTTAACACGATTCTCAGGCTGTGCGGAGAGGAGACAATATGAGTGAGATAGAAATATGAGTTACACACCAAAATATTATTTCAATATGTTATAGAAGTGAAATAAATATGTTCAATAAATATAATGCCTAACAAAATTCTACATTCTTTCATCTGGAGATACCTTGAACGAAGTTGCTCACAGGTAATGCAATTTGTAGTTTCCATTGTGTTGGCACGTTTGCTTGCGCCGGACGATTTTGGCTTGATTGCTCTGGTTATGGTATTCATTGCACTCGCCAACGTTTTTGCGCAAAGCGGACTGAATACAGCGCTAGTACAGAAAAAAGACGCAAACAATTTGGATTTTTCCACAGCGTTTTGGATATCGTTAATGATTGCTGTTTTCATTTATTCTGTTTTATTTTTTGCAGCACCTATTATCGCAAATTTCTATGAAAACGAAAAACTAATACCTGTTGTTAGAGTTCTGGGATTAACCTTGCTTTTGGGAACTTTGGGTTCTGTTCAAGAGGCGTATATTCAAAAACATTTCCTTTTCAAGAAATTGTTTTTCAGAAGCATAGCGGTTATTATTCCTAGCGGAATATTTGGAATTTTGCTTGCGTATTTTGAATTTGGAATTTGGGCATTGGTTTGGCAGCAACTGGCAGGCGCTTTTTTGATGTGCGTTTTCATGTTTTTCATGGTTCCCTGGAAACCGGCTTTTGAATTTTCCGCCGCGAATGCAAAAAATTTATTTTCTTTTGGCGGAAAATTATTAATTGCGCAAATAATAAATGCCTTCCAGGAAAATTTGCATAATATTATTATAGGAAAAATTTTTTCACCTGCAATTCTTGCCTTTTACAGTAGAGGTTCTTCTTTTCCTAATATAATAATCAATAATGTGAATACATCTTTACATTCGGTTTTATTTCCTGCCCTGTCTTCTATACAGGAAGATAGAGAAAAAGTAAAAGAGATGTTGAAAAAAAGCATAATTTTATCTACTTACATAATAACGCCCTTAATGGCAGTTTTAGCAATTGTCTCAGAACCGCTGGTAAAAATTTTACTTGGTGAAAAGTGGCTTCCTGCCGTTCCGTTTATTCAAATTTATTGTTTCATTTATGCTTTATGGCCGCTGCATACAACAAACCTTGCTTCCATACAAGCACTTGGTAAATCGGGAATTGTCTCAGTACAACAAATATTTAAATTGATATTTTACTTATTAGGATTATTTATCTGTATTATTTTTTTTGAATCGGCTATTTATTTTGCTCTTATTATTGCTGTAACCTCTTTTTTAAGCTTTATTATAAATTCTATTCCTAATAAGAAACTGATAGATTACGGCTTTTTAGAGCAGGTTATGGATATTTTGCCAAATTTTTTACTATCCTTATTAGTCATCGGGATTATTTTACCGCTGAATTTATTAAAGCTTAGTATATTTGCTGAATTTTTTTTACAGGCATTTATTGGGATCGCCTCTTATATATTTTTCTCAAAACTGTTTAAGATAAAAGGCTTGTCTCATTGCTTAGAACAGATAAAAAGGTAATATTAGTTGACCAGAAGTAAAACACGCAAATTCTCAATATTTTACGGAATTATTAATTTATTGAATTATTTTAGGAAAAGATTCCATCTCTTAATAAATTCTATAGGGAATAACAAGCAATGTTATATTTGCAAAAAAACCTTTTCCCGTTTTAGTAAATATATGGGTGGTTATGATAATGTATCTTCATGGATTAAGAATCTAAAAATTATAGGAAGCGACATTGATAATTTTGGCTGTCCATTTTGTTTTTGTCACGACAGAGAAAGACATCTTTTTGCTTACTTTGATAAATTAAATTTATGGCCAAATGAGAAAACAAGAATATTACATTTTGCGCCGGAAACTTATTTATCAAAAAAATTTGAAGCGTGTAACCCGTTAGAATATATAAAAGCCGATTGGATACCGGAATCGTATAAAGATCGGGGAATTAAAGATATAATGAAAATAAATTTAATGGAGATTCCTTTTGCCGATAAATATTTTGATATCGTGATATGCAATCATGTTTTTGAACATATACCAAATATCAAAAATGGTCTTGCAGAAATTTATAGAGTTTTAAATTACGGAGGTTTTGCTATTTTACAGACGCCATTTTCTCAATTATTACATAATCATTTTGAAGACTCTGGAATAACTACAGATGAACAGAGAACATTTTTTTATGGGCAAAATGATCATGTCCGCATTGTTAGCGAGAAGTGTTTTTTAAGGGATTTAGAGAATCAAGGCTTTAAGCTTGATATTGTAAGGCATGAAGATTTATTTGATAGTAATTTTGCAAAATATTACGGCGTTAATCCAAATGAATATTTAATTAAAGCAGTTAAAAATTGAGTCAAATTACTGTTACGTCTCCTTTAATGCCTCCTTTGAATGAATTTATCCCATATCTTGAGGATATTTGGCAACGCAAATGGATTACCAATAATGGCTATTATCATCAGGAATTGGAAGAAGCTTTACGCGAATATTTAAAAGTTCCGTATATCAGTCTTTTTACAAATGGGACATTGCCATTAATAGTTGCATTGCAGGCACTTGAAATCACCGGCGAAGTAATCACTACGCCTTATAGTTTTGTTGCGACCACCCATGCCCTGTGGTGGAATGGTATCAAACCGGTTTTTGTTGATGTGGAAGAAAAAACGGGTAATCTTGATCCAAATAAAATAGAAGCGGCGATTACATCTAAAACGACAGCAATTATGCCTGTTCATGTATATGGAACTCCATGTAATACGGAAGCAATACAATTAATAGCGGATAAATATGGCTTGAAAATTATTTATGATGCTGCCCACGCGTTTGGTGTAGAGAAAGATGGAAAAAGTATTTTATCAAATGGAGATATTTCTACGTTAAGTTTTCATGCAACGAAAACATATAACACAGTAGAAGGCGGTGCTCTGATTTGTAAAGATGAGGCAATGAAAAAACAGATAGACTATTTAAAAAATTTCGGGTTTGCCAGCGAAACTGAAGTTGTTATGCCCGGCATTAATGGAAAGTTGGATGAGATTCGTTCCGCCTATGGTCTGCTTAATCTTAAGTATGTTGATAACGCTATTGAAAAAAGACGGCAGATTGCTTTGCAGTATCGCCAAGAATTAGGGAATATTTCGGGGATAGCAATGATGGACGAGATTCCTAATGTAAGATCAAATTATACCTACTTTCCTGTTTTTGTTGATAAAGATGTATATGGCATGAGCAGGGATGAGTTATACGAAAGATTGAAGTCGCATAATATATACGGAAGACGTTATTTTTATCCTTTGATAAGCACATTTTCGCCATACAGGGATTTGGACTCGGCAAAATCTGAGAATTTGCCGGCGGCAACAAAGTTGGCGGACATGGTGCTTTGTTTACCGATCTATGCGGATTTGTCGGCGAAAGATGTCGTAAAAATTTGCGACATTATAAGATGAGTAAAATAATGACAAGTTTTTATACAGAAGAAGAATTGACTAAACTTGGATTAAAAAAATATGGTAATAATGTTCTAATTAGTCAAAAATGCAGCATATATTCGCCTGAGAAAATTTCATTGGGAGATAATGTGCGTATTGACGACTTTTGTATCTTATCCGGCAATATAACGATTGGCTCTTATATACATATCGCTGCCTATTGTGCTTTATATGGTTCTTTGGGCATCGAAATGGAAGACTTTACAGGCTTATCTCCCCGTTGTACTGTCTTTTCCGCTTCGGATGATTTTTCGGGAAATTACTTAATCGGACCAATGATAAATAAAAGCAAAACCAATATAACCGGAGGAAAAGTAATTATTAAAAAATATTCTCAAATTGGCGTGTGTTCTACTATACTGCCTGCAGTTACTATTAATGAAGGAGTGGCTGTCGGCGCTATGTCACTGATAAATAAAAATTTGGATGAATGGGGAATTTATGCGGGAATACCTGTACGAAAGATTAAAGAGAGGAGTAAAGGGTTGTTAAAATTAGTCCACCAACCTAATTAATTTAATGCAAACACCGTTAGTTTCCATCTGCTGCATAACTTATAACCATGCGCCATATATCCATCAATGTCTTGATGGGTTTGTCATGCAAAAAACAGATTTCCCCATAGAAGTTCTTATCCATGATGACGCTTCAACTGATGGTACTGCAGATATTATCCGTGAATACGAACAAAAATACCCGGAAACATTTAAGCCCATATATCAGACAGAGAATCAATATTCAAAGGGTATCGATCCTTTTAGGACTTATATTTTCCCCCGGATACAGGGAAAATATATGGCTTTATGTGAAGGGGACGATTATTGGATAGATAAAAAAAAGCTACAAAAACAGGTTGATTTTATGGAAGCGAATAATGATTTTTCCATCTGTTTTCATCCTGTTAAAGTATATAACCAAAATAAAGGCAAATTCATCGAAAATTATACTATACCTCCTAATATGCCTAAAATAACAGATATTAAAACATTGGCAAATGGAAATTTTATTAACACTCCAAGTGTATTGTATAGAAATAACCAAGAAGTATTTAATGAACTCAATAATTTTCCGAACTTGGTAATTGGAGACTATTTGTTTCATATGTTATTTGCAAGACATGGAAAAATAGTTAGGCTTCCCCAAAAAATGGCTGTTTATCGTATACATGACCAAGGCATATGGAGTACAAAAAATGCTGGCTATACATACCCAATTTGGTTGAATCTGCTGAAAGCGTTATTGGCTAACTTCGATAATGATAAAGAAGTCAGCAGAATTCTGAAAGAGCAATATTTAAGAACAGCATCCGATCTTCTTGATTTTTATATTACAAACAATGATTTTGATTCACAGGAACACCTTATCAGCCAGGTTGAGAATCTATTACATGAGAATTCATATTTTTTATTCATCAAGCTGATAAATAACTTAAAAGATGAAATTTGTTCCATTAGAAAAACATGGACTTATCGTTTAGGAAGAATTTTATTAACACCATTAAGAGTAATAAGGTATTTACGGAGAGCGTAAAATTATAATAAAGCCTGTAAAAAAGAACAGGTTATCAGAAATGCTTGATAACATTAATGACTAAAATATACATCAGGAAGTTGATTTGGGCTGTAAAACAGTAATAAATGGACGTTTCGATAATCATCGTTAATTATAATACAATATCCCTGTTAGTTAATACGGTTGATTCTGTTTTTGAAAAAACGGAGGGCGTTGAATATGAGATTATTGTAGTTGACAATAATTCATCTGATAATTCAAAAAACATTCTTGCGGAGAAATATGGGTATAAAATTACTTATATTGCTTTATCAGAAAATATAGGCTTTGGACGTGCAAATAATGAAGGCGCGAAGATTGCTAAAGGGAAAAATTTATTTTTTTTAAACCCTGATACGATATTGTTGAATAATGCAGTGAAAATACTTTCTGATTTTTTGGATAGTAATCCTCGCGTGGGGTGCTGCGGCGGGAATTTATTTGATGCTGACGGGAGGTCAACACATTCCTTTGCAAGATTTTTTACTCCATCAATATTTGAAATATTTGATGTTTTATTTAAAAATTTACCTAAAAAAATAATATATAGAAGAAATATTGAGTTTAATTATACTAATAAGCCGTTAAAAGTGTGTTATATAACAGGCGCCGACTTGATGATTAGGAGTAATATTTTTAATAAATTGAACGGATTTGATCCGGATTTTTTTATGTATTATGAAGAAGTTGAATTGGAGTATAGGATTAGAAAATCTGGTTGTTATATATTTAATGTACCATATGCAAAAATAATTCATTTGGAAGGGAAAAGCTTTCAGAACGATTATAAAAAAATTGATATATTTTTTATTTCACAAAAAATATTTATAAAGAAAGTATATAATTCTGCAATTATATTAATTATATTTATATTTTTTCATTCTTTAATAATATCAAGAATGCTTATATTTTTTTTAAAAAATGAGAAGAGATCATATTGGATAGGTAAATATAAATTATTAGTTGAAAATAAAAAAAAATCATTAATATATTCAATACAAGAATATATAAAATCTAATTTTTATGAAAAATAATTGATATAAAATAAATGAAAATACTATATGATCATCAAATTTTTTCTTTGCAAAAATATGGCGGCGCTTCAAGATATTTTTATGAATTGCTAAAGAGAGGTAATGGTTTATTTGACTATGAGGTGACAGGACTGTATTCGGAGAATATTTACTCAAAAGCTCTGGAATTGCATAAAGATTTTCCTGTAAAAGCAATGTTTCGCGGGAAACAAAGGATAATTGATCTGTGTAATAAAAGCAATGCTATAAAAAAGATGAAAACTGGAAATTATGATGTAATTCATTCTACCCTTTATGAACCGTATATCCTAAAAAATAGCAAGAAACCGGTGGTTATAACTGTTCATGATATGATTCATGAGATATTTCCTGAGTATTTTGGCGTAAATAATATTTATAGCAATAATAAAAAAAACATGATTTTAAAAGCAAATAAAATAAATGTTGATTCTTATGCGACAAAAAATGATGTTTTAAGGTTTTTTCCTCAAGTTGAAAAAAAGATATCAATTATATATCTAGCCTGTTCGACAGATATTTTAGGTTCTATCATAGAAAAAGAAAATTATATTTTATTTATCGGACAGCGTGGTTTGCATAAAAATTTCAATAATTTTGCTAAAGCTGTTACTCCATTACTATGCAAATATAATCTAAGATTATTATGTACTGGTAATCCATTTAATGAAGATGAAATAACAATGTTTCGAGAACTTAATATACAAGATAAAGTTTCCTGTAAATTTATCGAAGAAGAAGAAATAGGGGCATTATACGCTAAAGCCATTGCTTTTGTTTTTCCGTCCCTCTATGAGGGCTTTGGAATTCCGATGCTTGAGGCTTTTTCTTCGGGGTGTCCGGTAATAGCCTCAAACAGAGGTTCCCTTCCTGAAGTTGGCGGTGATGCTGCAATCTACTTTGATCCCTATAGTATTGATAATATACGTTCAGTTATTGATAATGTTTTAACTTCACCCACATTACAGAAAGAGTTGGCATTGAAAGGTTGGGAACAAGTGAAAAAATTTTCATGGGATCGATGTGTTAGCGAGACAGCTAATGTTTATAAGAGTTTACTTGAGAATAATTAATGAAAATAAAAGACATATTTAACTTACCGTTAAAAATATACTATTATTTTTTATTTGGTAAATATTATTTTAATTCCGAAATAATGAGTGTTTTAAAAATAGATGGAGGTAAAAATATATTTCTAGGAAAGAATATTTTTATAGGGTATAAAACATGGCTTTCAGCAATCCCTTATTCTGATTCAAAAAAATGTCAGTTAATCATAGAAGATGGCGTTGTTATTGGACACTTTAATCATATTGTTGCTACAAAGCAAATTGTGATAAAAAAAGACGCTTTATTGGCATCCAGAATTTATATTTCAGATAATATGCATGATTATAGTAATCCGAATTTGCCTATAAAGGCACAGAAAGTAATTCAAAAAAACGAAGTAGTGATTGGGGAAGGTAGTTGGATAGGTGAAAATGTTTCTATTTTAGGAGCTTCTGTGGGGAGAAATAGTGTGATAGGCGCTAATTCAGTTGTTACTCATTCAATTCCTGATTATTGTGTAGCTGTAGGAATACCGGCCAAAGTTGTAAAAAAATATAACTTTGAAACAAATATTTGGGAAAGCGTTAATTTATAACAAAAAATATATGTAGAGTCTATTATTATGATTGAAGAAAACGAGTTAAAAGACAAAAAAATACTCCTAATTATATCTCCTTTTTACGAATATCATATAAAAATACAAGAAGTGCTAATTAGTTTTGGTTGTAATGTAACAGTTATATATAATCAATTCAATACTGTTTTTGCCTATTCCCAGAATAAGATAATATTTTTTTTAAGATATATTTTTAGGATGATAGGTAAACAGGATATTTCAATATATATTGAAGAAAAATATGATTTTGTACTTGCATTGGGAGGATATTCATATAATGAAATATTATTAAAAAAGCTGAAAAATAAAAATCCAAATATAAAAACGATTATTTACTATTGGGACTCTTTTTATAATTGGAAAAGTTCATATACTATTGACTGGTTTGACTACCGTTATTCTTTTGACAGAATTGATTGTTTAAGATATAAAAATCTTTCTTATTTACCGCTTTTTTATATTAATAATCCATTGGCAGATCGACAGGAAATAAAATACGAGCTGTTATATATTGGTTCATTTTCTCCATTTTCATTGAATAGAATATTTTGGTTAAAAAAGATTTGTAAAGAAATTCAAAAGAATAATATTAAAGCTTACATATATTTATATTGTCCAAAAATAAAAACCTCTTTGAAAGAAATATTATATTGCGTGACGAATATATCATATTTCTTATATGCATTTTTTTCAATTATTTTCAGAAATGAGCCTTTTATGTTCCATGAAAAACTTTCATTAACAATTATAAAAAATATTGTAAGAGAGTCAAAATGTCAGCTTGATATTCCGGTGGTGAATCAATCTGGTGTATCAATAGGAGTATTAGAGGCAATTGCTAATGGTAATAAAATAATTACGACAAATAAAAATATAAAATATGATAAATTTTACAGAGAAGAGAATATTTACATATTAAACAAAAATAATATGAACGGGATAAATGATTTTATTAAAATAAATTATGTTCCAATGGATATATCCTATTTAAAAATTGAGAATTGGTTAAAGACATTGTTAAGTTAGTTATGTTTTTTAATATCTTAAAAAAAATATTCTCAAAAATAAAGAAAGAATTGTTTTATATTTTCAATGTATCGTTTTATGGACATCTTGGCAGGAATTCATTTATTAATAAACCCTGTTTGATTGGGAATAGAAATTGTATTTTTATAGGTAAAAATATTTTTATTAGAAATTATGCGAGGATAGAAGCAGTAACAATTTATGAAGGGCAGATATATAATCCAAAGATAGTTATTGAGGATGGTGTTTCTATTGAACAAAGCCTGCATCTGACATGTGCGGAAAATATTATCATTGGAAAAAATACCTCAATAGCCGCAAATGTTACTATTAGCGACATACATCATTCTTATGATGATATTGATATTCCCATAGAACGCCAAAAATTAAGAGTTGCTCCAATAAAAATAGGTGATGATTGTAAAATATACAACAATGCGGTTATTTTACAGGGAATTTCAATAGGTAAGCATGTGACAGTGGCTGCTAATTCGGTAGTTACGAAAAATATTCCCGATTATTGTGTTGTTGCTGGAATTCCGGCAAAGATAATAAAACGATACAATTTTGATACAAAACAATGGGAACGAATAAATACACAAGGTGAATTCTTAGAATGAAAAATATTTTAATAACTGGTGGGGCAGGTTTTATCGGCTCTTCTATTGCTTTGGGACTCATTGATAATGGATATAATGTAACCATTCTCGATAATCTTTCGCCACAAATACATGGAGATAATCCGGAAAATTCATTTTTGTATAAAAGGCTAAAAAACAAAGTTAATTTTATTAAGGGAGATGTAAGCAATCGTATTGATTGGGAGAAGGCATTAGTGAATCAAGATGCGGTAATACATCTTGCCGCTGAAACCGGAACTGGTCAGTCAATGTACGAAATAGAAAAATATACTAAAGTAAATATTGGCGGTACTGCTGCCTTACTTGATATTCTTACCAATGCAAAAAATTATGTTAAAAAAGTAATTGTGGCTTCATCAAGAGCGATTTATGGTGAGGGGAGATATTTTTGTGAAGAACATGGGATTGTATATCCGCATGAACGAAAAGAACAGAATATGTTAAATAAAGATTTTAACAATAAATGTCCTGTATGCAGTAGAAATGTTCAGCTTAAAGCCACTGATGAAGAAGCAAAAATACACCCATCAAGTATTTACGGGATAACAAAACAAGTTCAGGAACAAATGGTTCTTTTATCATGTAAAGCTGTTAATATACCTTCAGTTGCATACCGTTATCAAAACGTATATGGTCCCGGACAGTCACTAAAAAATCCTTATACGGGAATACTTTCAATATTTTCTACAAGTATGCTGCATAATCAGCCCATAAACATTTTTGAAGACGGCGAAGAATCCCGTGATTTCATATATATTGATGATGTTGTTGACGCTACAATACTGGGATTAGAAAAGGATGCAGCTAATTTTCAAGTTTTTAATGTAGGAAGCGGAAAAAGTACTACGGTAAAGCAAGTCGCAGAACTCTTGAAAGTACATTATAACTCGGATAGCGAAATAAAAATAACAGGTAATTTCCGTTTGGGTGATATAAGGCATAATTATGCCGATATTTCAAGAATTAACAAATTATTAGGATTTGTCCCAAAATATAAATTTGAAGAAGGTATTAAATTATTCACCGAATGGGTTAAGAAAGAAAATATTGAAAAGAATAATTCTTATCAAGAATCCTTATCAGAAATGCAAAAGAAGGGATTGTTCAAGTAATGGAATATAAAAAAATAGGAATAGTTACTGTATTATACAAAAGCGAAACTGTACTTGAGGATTTTTTCAGAACACTTAATGAACAAAGTTATAGGAATTTTACCCTCTATGTAGTTGATAATAAATCGCCGGATAATTCATTAGATAAAAGCAAAGAATTTGCAAAATCTGCATGGTTTAAAACTAAATTTATAGAAAATAATGATAATTATGGTGTTGCAAAGGGGAACAATCAGGGAATAGGGACGGCATTGGAAGACGATTGTGATTATGTTCTTTTATCAAATAACGATGTAGTTTTGAAACCGGATACTATTGAAAAATTATATCTTGGGTTGACAGAAAATAATGCTGATATGGCAGTTCCAAAAATATACTTTTACGGAACTAGTTTAATATGGATGGCAGGCGGAAAATTTACATGGTATAATGGTTCGACTAAACACATTGGTGTTAATAAAAAAGACAAAGGACAGTTTGATAAATGTAAAAAAATAAATTATGCGCCAACTTGTTTTATGTTAATAAAAAAGGAAATATTTGAAATTGTTGGGATGATGGATGAAAAATATTTTGTCTATTATGACGATGCCGATTTTGTATATAGGACAATGAAAAAAGGACAAAAATTCTTCTATATATACAATAGTATTTTGGAACATAAAGAAAGTACGTCAACAGGGGTTAAATCTGATTTCTCCATATTTTATTATATTCGAAACAGAATATATTTTGCAAAAAAACATAGGCGTTTTTTTTATTTTTTTTATATTGAAAATATATTATATCATTATACCATTCGTTGGTTAAAAATGATCAACAATAGACATCAATGGAAATTAATGTTAAGAGCAATGCAAGAAGGAGCTGTGTTATAAAAGCAAATGCCCTCTTTTAGTTATTTATATTCAATACCATATATAACTCTCTTTTTATTATTATATGTAAATATAATACCGCTATATAGAACGAAAATAGTTTCATTCTATAATTATTCAATATTTTTACAACAATTTTTTATTGTTGCGTTATTAGTTATTTTCTTTGGGTTTCGGGGTTTTGTACATACTGACTGGATAGTTTATTATTCAGTTTATGATAATTCGCCGACATTATTTGATGGTTCATATCATATAAAGAAATTTCTTGGAAGATCAATGGAGAGTGGATTTTTGTTTTACATGATCATATGTAAAACAATATCTTCAAATTATTTCTTTCTTCAGCTTATTTCATTTGTTATAGATTTTTTAATACTTTTTTATTTTTTCAAAAGAATTATTCCAAAATATATTGCTTTTGGATTTATTTTTTTTATGTTATTTTCAGGAATTGATCTGGAATTCAACTTGCTTAGAAATTCAAAAGCCATTATGTTATTCCTTATTTCTATAAAATATATAGAAGAAAAGAAATTTGTTAAATATGTTGTTATTAATAGCCTGGGAGCTTTGTTTCATATAACTTCACTACTATATTTCCCTTTGTATTTTATTTTAAATAAAAAAATCTCTCGTAAGATAATGTTGATTATCTTCATTATTGGTAATGTAATATTTCTATTACAAATAGAATGGTGTAGATCACTTTTAACATTTATTAGTACGAGGATCCCGGGAAGAATAGGATATTTAATGGAGATATATTTAGAATCTGATCTTTATTCAAAATCATATGGTATTACAATAGGTTATCTAGAACGTTTTTTCACTTTTATTTTTATTTATTGTTTTTTTGAAAAACTATGTAGAATTAATAAATCTAATTTAATTTATATAAATACATTTTTCATTTACTGTTTTATTTTTCTTTATTTCTCAGAGATAGCGATTCTTTTACAAAGAGTTACTCTCTTGTTTATATTTCCATATTGGATTTTATATCCTCAAATATATTCATTAATAAAAAAGAAACAGGTATTTCTAATAATATTATTATTCTATGGTATATTAAAGATGAGTGTAGGTAATAATAATATAATAAAATCATATGATAATGTATTATTACAATACAAAACATATGGAGAGAGAGTAAACATTAGAGATAAACATGGGGAATATATCATAAAATGAAAGATGTATTAATTATTACAGGATCTTATCCTCCTGATATTTGTGGAGTAGGAGATCATACATTTAATCTAATGGGAACTTGTGCTGCACAGTCATGGGAAATGTATTATCGTAAAAATTGGAATATTTATACACTATTTAGACATATTAGAGATATATATTCTACCGGAGCAAATTTTATAATTATGCAGTATGGTACAAGGGGTTATGGTTGGAGTATAGTACCTCATTTATTATGTATATATTACTCATGGTTTACCAGAAAACGTTTTGGAGTTATTTTACATGAATTATCACAACTATCTTTAAAAGCATATATAGCGGAATTATTAATTTTAATATCTGCAAATAAGATAATGTTTACTACTCAATATGAACGTAATTTTGCTATAAAACGAATTCCATTTATAAAAAGCCGTTCTACTGTTATTAAGATATTATCCAATATAAAGGCTTCAGAGACGATTTGCCCTATAGAAAAAAGAAATATTGATGTTGCGTATTTTGGACAAATAATGCCATTAAAAGGAATAGAAATATTTATTCGTGATACAGCGCTATTATCCAGTAATATAAAAATTGTTATTGCAGGACAAGTTCCGCCAATGTTTGTTGATTTCTATAACAAAATTGTAAATTTGTGTGTACAAACAAATATTCAGATAATAACAAATTTAAATCAAGCAGAAGTTTCTGAATTATTAAACAATACAAAAATAGTATACTTACCATTTCCCGATGGTGTTTCTGAACGTAGAGGATCACTTCTTGCATCAATAGAAAATGGAGCGGTTGTATTAACAACTTTTGGAAAATTTACGACAAAAGAAATAGAAAGGGCAACAATCAATGTTTACGAGAATAAAATAAAAGATATTCTTAATAATAAAACACTGTTAGAGGAAAAACAAAAAGCAGCAAAAATATTTTTTGATACACAAATGCCTCACGATTGGGATGAAATAGCAAAAAGTTATCAAAATTTTATAACAAAATAAATTAGTATCGTAACAAGTAATGAAAATAATTATTAATCTTTTAAATTTTACTTCATCCAATATTGCAGGCGTGGGGTATTTTATGAAACGGATATTTAAGCTTTTGGATGATCAAAATACAGAAGGCATAAAATTCTGTATTCTTCATTCACCAAATATTGATATTCAAAAAGTGTTCTCAATCAATAAAAAAATTAATGCCGAATATAAGCCAATAAAATATATACCAAATTTTATCTTACGTGTTTTATATGAACAATTGATTCTTCCATTCAGACTTACAGGATATGATGTTTTTTATTCTCCAACTCCAGCCGTTCCAGTTTTATTTAGAAATAATAAAATAAAAATTATTTCAACGATACATGATCTCATTCCATTTTTTGTAAAAGAAAAATACTCTCTTTTACGAAAGTTATATATATGCTGGATAACGAAAAAAAGTGCTCAAATTTCGGATAAAATTATTACGGTTTCTGACAATTCTTTATATGATATAGTAAAAACATTGGGAGTGCAAAAGGAAAAGATAAATATTGTTTATAACTTTATACCTAATCAAGAAATTGTTAAAGATAATATTTCAAAAAATTATTTTATTACAATTTGTACAATCGAACCCGGGAAAAATTTATCTAATCTTTTGAAAGCATTTAAGATATTTAAAGAAAAATATGAAATGAAGGATTTCAAATTATATATTGTTGGTAAAAATGGTTGGGGGTATCGGCAAATCTATAATATATATGATGAATTAGAATTACAAAATGATGTTATTTTTACAGGTTATTTGTCTGAAGAAGAAAAAAATAAATTACTTCAAGAATCTATGGTTATGTTATATATGAGTACCTATGAGGGATTTGGAACACCACTATTGGAAGCTATGTATTGGAATAAACCGAGTGTGGTATCAAATGTATCATCATTACCAGAGGTCGTTGGTGAAGCAGGAATAAAATGCGATCCAAATAATATAGAAGAAATAGCGGATTCAATGTATCGTGTTATAATAGAAAAAGATAAATTATGTAGTAATATACCTAATCAACTTAAAAAGTTTGATCCGCAAGAACAACTTGAGAAATTTTTAAAAATTATACGGACATAACGTTAATCTATACAAAAAAGTTATTAGAACTTTCAAAATAAAGAATATCAGGAGATTAATATGAGAAAAAAAATATTTATTGCAGGTTGCGGTGGAATGTTAGGCGAAGCGTTTTATAATGTTTTTAAAGTTTCTTACGAGTTGAAATGTACAGATAAAGATATTAATACAGAATGGCTTGATTTTCTTGATTTCCGTGATATTAATGAATATCGAAAACAAGTGAAATCCTTTTCGCCTGATTATTTGTTTCATCTAGGAGCTCACACCGATCTAGAATTTTGTGAGAAGAATATAGATGATACTTATTTAACGAATACTATATCGGTAGAAAATGCAGTGTATATTGCTAATGAATGTAATATTCCAATATTGTATATATCAACAGCAGGAATATTTGATGGGAAAAAAGAGTACTATGACGATTGGGATACACCCAATCCACTCGGCGTATATGCAAGATCAAAATACATGGGGGAAAGATTTGTTATAGAGAATGCCAAGCATTACTTAGTTTGTCGTGCCGGTTGGATGATGGGAGCAGGACCAACGAAAGATAAAAAGTTTATTCAAAAAATAATGAAACAAATAAAGGATGGGAATAAAGAACTTTTTATTGTAAATGATAAAGATGGAACTCCAACTTATACATATGATTTTGCTAATAATGTCAAAACTCTATTAGAAAAAGAATATTGGGGTTTATATAATATGGTTTGTGGAGGTCAAACAAACAGATTAGAAGTTGCTTCGGAATTACTGGCTTATCTAGGGCTTGAACAGTCTGTAAAAATAACACAGGTAACTTCTGATCATTTTAGGGGTATTTATTTTGCCGAAAGACCGCCATGTGAAAGATTGATAAACAGGAAATTGAATCTTAGAAATATAAATCTGATGCGTGATTGGCGAAATGCATTAAAAGAATATATTGATAATTACTACAAAGGATATTTACTTTGAATCAAAAATTTTCCTTATTAATTTCATTATACAAAACTAATAATCCTATCTTTTTTGAAAAAGCTTTAGATAGTTCTTTAAACCAAACTTATCCTCCTTCTGAGATAGTATTAGTTATAGATGGAGAAAGCACGTATGAGCAACAAAAAATAATTGATAAAATAAATTTAAAAAATAAAAATATTCTAAAGGTAATACCTCTTGAAAAAAACATTGGACAAGGTCCTGCGTTAAATGAAGGGTTAAAATATTGCAAATATGAATTAGTCGCCAGAATGGATACGGATGATATTTCTAAGCCAATAAGATTTGAGAGACAACTGAAAGTATTTGAACAAAATAAGGAAATAGATGTAGTTAGTTCATGGGTAGATGAGTTTATAGATACACCAGATAGGATAATTTCTACAAGAAAATTACCGGAAAAGCATTTAGAAATTGTAAAATATTCAAAAAGCAGATGTCCGCTAAATCATCCTGCGGTAATGTATAAAAAAAGTAAAATTATTGAATGTGGCGGATATGAATTGTTTGGTTTTATGGATGATTATGTCTTATGGATGAAACTTTTAAAGAATGGAGCTATTTTTTATAACATTCAAGAAAGTCTTTTATTTTATAGAATGGGGGAAGATATGTATAAAAGACGGGGGGGAATCAAATATGCAATAAATGAGTATAAATTACAGTGGTTATTTTATAATTATGGCATTATAAATATGCCAATCGCTATTAAAAATATATTATTTAGATCATTTGCAAGAATTATACCTGATAGATTACGCGCATTTATATACAAAAAATATTTAAGGTAATTATATGAAAAAACTTTTAATTGTTACAATGTTATTTAGCAGTATATGTGCTTTTACGAGCTGCGCGCTTCTGGAGAGAATAGCTCAAAGAGCGAATCGAGCAATAAATGCCGCAGTTCTTGCAATAATACTGGCACCAAACGGCGGGTTTGAAAATACTACTGTAATAGCCGAGGGATCAGAATATTGGACAGGCGGCTTAAAGGCTGACGGCTGGACGGTGGTTCCTCCACTTTCAACCGAGTACACATGGAGTGCTGAGATTGTCACTAGTGAAGAGAGTGTCAGTGGACTAAGAAGCAACGCCCTCAAACTCACTAACAGCATTAATAACAGAGATGACACCTCCGGTGACTACGCCGTACAAGTTTATACTACTTTTGAGGGAATTAACGCCGGCACATACCAAGTCGAAGCGCGTATTAAATGCGATTGGGATGAGAATCAAACAGGCACGGCGCAATTTAAGGTGGAATGTCTTGATAATAATGGCGCCGTTATATTCATTGATTATCCGGGCCAGCCTGGCGTCACTTCAGATCAGTTAAAGTCAGGTGAACTTAAAACAACCGATAAAAATATCTGGGATGACTATCAGGCTGTACGCAGCCCCAGATCGGATCACGTCCAGTATCAATACTTTACCGCGCCGGTGGGTACAACAAGCTTCAGGCTGTACTGTTGGTTCCTGGCTGTAGGGTCGGTGTGGTTTGACAATATAACGGTAACGAAAACCGATATTGGTGTACAAGCCTTTTTTAAGTCGGACAGAGTGTTTCTCTATCCCGATGAAAAAGGCGGAAATGTGGAGATAACACTGCTCCAGACGAATGTAAATCGCAATAATAATTTCAGCGTAGACTTTGTGCTTTATGACGGGGAATATTACGATGAAACCGGAAACAGAATTGATACCATAACAGGTGAGTACAACAGAGCCGTGATTGCTCCCGGTACCGGAATTATTGATGAAAAAACAGGTGTATCATTTTCCGGCGGTCAGTATCCAATTGCGCGTTATGCTTATGACATAAGCTTGCTGGAGAAACAAAAACATAAATACACGCTGGTTGCGACAGTCTGGAGAAATTCCGGCGGTAATAAAACGCAGGTAGATCTTTTTAAGCAGAACCTGTATATATACCCGAGGCCGAATAACATTGTCTATGACGCGGATGGGAAATTTTCTCATTTCGAGATGGACGGGAAATTATTCAATCCTATTATTGGATTTGGGACGACTCATTTATATGGGGGAGGTTCAATACCAGACGTCGGGTTGTTCGCTGCCGCAAAAACAGCCGGAATAAATGTGGTGCAAACTTATGACGCGCGCGTATGGGAGCCTGATATCAATTTATACAATGCAAGAGAAGAAATCAATAAACACGGCTTAAAAGCCCTTGTATGTTTGACTCAGAATCATACCCCTACGAAGGATCAAAGAGAAAGAATAATTAAAGATTTGGCGAATAATCCGGATATTTTCGCATGGCAAATAGAAGATGAGCCAATGTACTTTGGGGGAAATAATCCTACCAGGAAAGTAATGGAAAATATGAAATTGCTATTGGAGGAAAAATATAGGGAGGTACGCGATCTGGACGATCGCGCTGTGTATATCGTTGATGGAGTTTGGAATAATAATACTATTTATGAATCAATTAAATACTGCGATGTGCTTGATATAGATAAATATCCGTCTGCCAGCCCGACGACAGTTGTTACGAATTCCGTAACGATTGCGACAGCCGCCTCAGCCACCACCGGTGGGATTAAACCGGTGCTATATCTTACGGGACCGTATTATTTTCAATGGGAAAACGATCGCGGAAATTCTCCTCCTGTCGCAAACGTCATCAGGAACAACATCTACAGGGGGCTTGAGGCAGGCGCCAAGGGAGTAGGGTATTTTCAATTACACGACTGTTTCGTATACGAAACCAACGAAATACTTTCTCTCTGGGAAACTGATTTATGGATGCCGATCCGTACTATAAACCATGTGGAAGCCCCTTTGGTTTACGACCTATTCGTAAACGGCAAGGCGACAATCCTGCAGCAGAGCGGTGCGGGAAATGAAACAACATCGCTTTTTATCAGACAATGGGTTTCGCAGACAGACGGCAAGATGTACCTGCTTGCACATAACAGATCGATGAACAACACACGTGCAAATATAAACCTTAAAAACTCAGGCGGGAATCCGATAGGCGCTTATACGGCCAAACCAATCGGCCTTACCGCGCTTTCTAAACCAAACGCTATATCCGGAACTAATAACATAAACCTGATTCTCGGTCCGGAAGAGATCGTGTTATTTGAAATCGAGTAACAAAGCCGGGCGCGTATTAAATGCGAAGCTGTCAATATTAAAAGTCTTATTCAGAGTAATACTAATCAATTTAAGGAGCATAACAAATGACAAATGAATCTAGGAAAACAGCAATGATCTCCGGCATCACCGGACAGGACGGCGGCTATCTGGCAAAATTTCTGCTGGAAAAAAATTACCGCGTCTTGGGTCTGTATCGCAGAGGAGCAACGGATACCTTTGCCAAATTAAGAGAGCATGGAATCCTTGAGCAAATTGAACTGTTGGATTTTGATCTTCTTGAGTTCTCAAACATCTGCCGGCTGCTGCGTAAATTTCAACCGGATGAACTCTATAACCTTGCAGCGCAAAGTTTTGTTTCCGCTTCATGGGAAGAGCCGATCTATACAGCTCAGGCCGACGGGATGGGCGTAGTGTATATTCTTGAGGCTATTCGTGAATTTTCTCCGAAGACGCGTTTTTATCAGGCTTCCACTTCCGAAATGTTCGGTAAAGTGCAGGAGACTCCGCAAACGGAAAAAACGCCGTTTTATCCGCGCTCTCCCTATGGCGTCTCAAAACTAATGGCGCATTGGATGTGCGTAAATTACAGTGAAAGTTTTAATGTGTTTGCATGTTCGGGTATTTTGTTTAACCACGAAAGCCCCATGCGCGGTAAAGAATTTGTTACGAGAAAGATCACTTCTCATTTCGCGGAGCTTTTTACCGGAAAGACAAACGCGCCGCTCGAATTGGGAAACCTTAACGCAAAACGCGATTGGGGTTACTCAGGCGATTATGTAGAGATGATGTGGAAAATGCTTCAGCATGACAGGCCGGATACCTATGTTATCGCTACAGGAGAGACACACAGCATTCGTGAGTTTGTCGAAGAAGCCGGCAGGCATTGCGGACTTAATTTGGAGTGGAAGGGAAGCGAAGAAAACGAAACCGGCATTGATAAAAAGACAGGAAAAACAATCGTAAAGGTTAACCCAAAATTTTACCGCCCCGCCGAAGTTGAAGTCCTTATCGGTAATCCTGAGAAAGCAAAAAAAATACTGAGTTGGAACGCCAAAGTCGATTTTATAGCCCTATGCAAAATGATGATGTTAGCTGACATAGAACGCGCGCAGAAAGGCGTGTTGTAAAAACCGGGCGGCTGTTTTTATAGATTTTTGACAAAGCCCCATCGTGTTCATACCCTGCGACGCGATGCGGCTTTTTTTATACCCACATACTCACATTGTGAGCATAAAAATTAACAAATTGTAACTGATATTATCTACAAGCCAAGGAAACCGAAAGAGGTATGATAAAGTAAGTGCTGTTGCCATGGGATCTGTATAAAAGATGTTGACAAAAAATAAAAAAAGTAGAAAAATATTATTATTATTTGCTTTCCTGATATGTTACTAATGGTAATAAGTGTAATAAACAGACTTATAAACAGTGAGTATGATAAATATACTAAGGAGTAAAAAAAATGCAGATTATCCAAATAGCTGACTTACATATTGCCCCCGATCATAATATGGATTCATCTAAATCTAAAATTTCTAAATTATATGAGGCTATAAAAAATTGCTTAAACAAGAATGAATGTACTGTTTTTTGCATACTTGGGGATATTGTCGACAAAGGAAATCCTGCATCATACGAAAAAGCAGTCGAATTACTCAATTATATAAAAGAAATCTTTGTTGAATATAAGCCTAAATTTGAATTTACTCCTGGCAATCATGATCTATGTGACTGCCCTTATCAAAATCACAATTGTTCAAAACAAGATACTTTAATTAAAGAATGTACACTAGATCATTATTATAATTTTGTAAAAAAATTTGATAATGACTACAATCCAAATGGCAATTTATTATATAGAGAATATGATGACATTGATATAATTTTGGCAAGTTCGGTTTCTCATAATAACTGTAATTACGGCGTAATTGACATTAAAGCGCTTAATGATATCAGCCTTAAAAAACCTGCGCTGCTCGTTACGCATCATGCTTTTTTAAGCGGAAATGATTCAGACAGCGCCTCTATTAGGAATGCCTACAAATTGTTAGATGTTATTGAAAAGAAAGATATTATTGGCGTTCTACACGGGCATACACATGGCTACAAGGATATTACAATTGGGGAAAAGTGTAAAATTGTCGGGGTTGGTCCCTTTTTAAGGGAAATTCCAAATATCAACAATCAAGCCAATTTGGTAATAGTCAATTCAACAGGAATTCACGATGTAATCAACTTCTTTTATAAAGAAGATACTAATCAGTACGAATATAAGAAAGTATTTTCCAAGAAAGTATTTACTTATAGAGGTTCAGATATTAACAAAGCCTATGGGCATATTATATTGGATGTACAAAAGTACGGCATTATACCGAATATGAATCTTAACCTGAATATGCCGCTCACAGATTTTTTTGGGCAAATTGAACAGATATTTCAGAAACAGATTTACACTGCTAAATTATGGCAGGAAACTAAGGAGGTTCCCGAAGATCTTTATTACAATCATGGACAATATATGAAAAACGGTAGTATTACAGCAATGGAATTTGTGATAAAAGAGCTTAATAGCAAGGCGACAAGCAGTAAAGCCATAATCCCGCTTATCAACTTTGATGATGTAATAAAAAGAGGTGAGCGCTTTTTGCCTTCTTTTGATTTGGTACAGTTCGGATTTTCCGATGAAGGGAAACAGAATCTTTTGGTTACCCTGTATTTGCGGGCACTGGAAGTTAACCATTTTTTGAAAATTAATCTATGTGAAATATACCTTATGTGCAAACAAATCTCAGAAGAAATTCGATCTGTGATAACGGTTGATATTACTGTTCTTGCATTCAGGGCGCAGTATAAAGAAAAATTTGGATGCTTTAAACGTGCAAAAATTGATAGAGCTACAGAAGCAGATATTGTTAATCTGCTGCAAAATGATCTTGGAACTCTTATACTATGGTTAAAAGAAAAGAGGGATTTCAATGAAACGGTTGTTGAAAGCAAAGGATTACAGAGTTTTAATAATGCCTTACATTCTCAATACCAGCGAATAAATATCAAACCAGGTATTCTTAAGATTAGTAATTCTATACTTGAGAAAATGATGCATTTGGATAAGGAGCAACAAAAGACTTCAAATTATAGCTCCACCGTAATAATTGAAAAAGAATTGAATAGTCAGTTTGATGAATTAATAGAGTTATTGCAAAAAGGTGATATCTATGAATGTTGATAATAACAAATGGATATAATGTATGGAAAAAAATTATGAAATTCATATAGAAATTGAAAATCAATGCTATTTGGATTGCTGCCATTGTTCATCGCTTTCTATGCGTAATTCACCGTCAAATACATTTCATGCGGAAGAATTGGTAAGTTTTTTTCGTCTTTTTGATGTGCCTCTGCATATTTATTTTTCCGGGGGTGAGCCTTTAGCTAATCCTGACATTATGTCTCTAATTGAATGTACAAAGAATGCCTCGCCCAATATAGATGTTGGAATATTTACATGTGGTATTCTTAAGGATATTGCTCCAATTGACAAAAAATATTCAAATAAATTGAAAGAGTGCGGACTTGATGATTGTTACATTTCCTTATTTCATTGTGATTCTGAAAAGCATGATATGGTAACAAGACAACGCGGTTCTTATTATGCAACAATTCAATCTATACATAACCTTCTAGACAGTGAAATTGATGTAAAAATACATGTGGTTATAAATAATTATAATTATCAAGAATTAGATAAATTAATTATTGATATTTTTAAGTTGGGAGTAAGCCAGATTCGCTTATTACGAATAGTTAAAACAGGTTCCGCAGAAGAAAATTGGGATACGATTGGGGTATCCTATGAAAAGCAAAATACCGCTATAAAAGAGATAATAAATAACGCAGGAAAATACAGCGGAAATATCACGATATCCGGATTCCCTAATGAAATAGCGTGTCGGCCTTTCCCAAATGCCGTAAAGTGCCAGGCAGGGACACACTTGTTGTATATTACCAATTCAAAGCAGGTTTTCCCTTGCGCGTGTACGAAGAATAAACTATCATTTTCCTTAGGTTCCATTAATGATATTACTAAACTTAAGCAATATATTTCAAAACAACGAGAGTGTTTGTATAACGAAAGCTGCCTTAATCCAATAATTAATTAAAGGCATACCTTGTCAAAATAGAATAAAAAGCCGAATATTTGATTTATTTTACCATTTTACCTATAAAATAGCGGTATTTTGATTATTTTTCACCATTTAGACTGTAAAAAAAATACTAGAACCTTGTTCTACCTAATCGAAAGGCTTGACACTATGACAAGAAATATTTAATATAGAATTGTATTAAAATAACCATTAGGAAAGAGTGAAAAGATGGAAGAAATCACCGTAGATAATATTGACAGCTTGGCGCAAATGGATTTGAGAATTTTATATACTATCAAAGCAAAACAAATTGAGGATATTGAGGGAGTAATAAAGTCTATATCTGAACAGGTCAAAGATAAAGATATTTTTCTTGAACAGGTAAAAGATTTATTTTATAAAAACAATTTCATATATAGAGAAGACAATATTACGATAGATTCGTTGTTATTGGCAATAATTTTATTTGATATTTCAGGTCAATATGATAAATATTTCCGGAGAGACAATATTAATAAAATTAAAGAAATATGCAATAAATGGAATCTTATGTATGATTATATAAGTGATATATCCAATTTCCATGAGAATTTGATTAATATTCTTAAAAGGAAAAAATGATGGGAAAAGCAGGATGTTTTATTGCCTTCGAAGGAATAGATGGAAGCGGTAAAAGTTCCATAATAAGATTACTTGATTTGAAATTAAAAGAGAATAAGATACCAACTTATATAACTGGAGAACCAACTGATAGCCCTTTTGGTTCGTTAATTCATCAGTTTATGATTGGCAGAATAAATACCGATCATAGAACAATTGCCGCAATGTTTGTCGCTGATCGTATAGATCATCTTACTAACAATGTTAATGGGATGAAACAAATTATTGATAATGGGATAACAGTAATTTCTGATAGATATTATTTTTCATCTTATGCATATCATAGTGTTTATATTGATATGGACTGGGTAATTAATGCCAATAAAGTATGTTTTGATATTTTGAAACCTGATTTGAATATATTCATTGATACTAGTCCAGAAGTATGCATTAACAGGCTTGAACAAGATAGAGTATTAAAAGAAAAATATGAAGAGCTAGAGCATTTAAGAAGGGTGAGAAATAATTATTTAATCGCTATTGATCGATTAAATAATATTGAAAATGTAATAGTTATTGATGGAAATAGAACATTAGAAGAAATAGCAAATGAAAGTTTTGGCGCAATACAAAAAGTGTTACAAATTGTCCATTAACAATTCTCAAGATAGGCCCTAAAAACCATCTCCCATGCTATGCAGTCACGATGCGGCTTTTTTTATACCCACATACTCACATTGTGAGCATAAAAATTAACAAATTGTAACTGATATATACTTATGTGTTTCTCTATCGTATATTAATATTCATCTTGAAGATGTCTTTTTCACAAAACAGCGATTCACCCTCTCAACTCTCAATCTTCTCAATATCTCCGATGTCCGCTGTTGACGGGCCGGGAACGCGCGTCGTTGTGTTCTTTCAGGGGTGCCCCGTAAATTGCGCGTGGTGCCACTCGCCGCATTCAAGACCCGCCTGTTCGCCGCTTCTCTTTCGTGAAAAGGACTGTTACATGTGCGGGAGATGCGGGACTGCCTGTTCGCGGAATGTCCACAGTTTCAAAAACGGGAAACATATTGTTCAAAGAGAAAACTGCCTCCGGTGTGGAAAATGTATCGAAGCCTGTCCCAACAGTTCCGCATATAAAGAAGGCGGCGTTTTATCTCTTCCTGCAAAAATGATGACGCCCTGGTCGCTTCTGGAAAAAGTTTTGCCTCCCCTGTCATTATGCGACGGCATTACGCTGAGCGGCGGAGAGGCGCTGCTGCAGGAGCAGACGCTTCATTTTTTAAGGTTATGTAAGGAAAACGGCGTCCATACCTGCGTAGAAACTTCGGGTCTTCTTGACAGCGGCTTCTACGAACCGGCCTGTCCCTTTGTTGATCTGTGGCTGTTCGGGACGCGGGTTCTTACAGATAACAATTCGGTTTTCCATACGGAAAAACTCATGGAAAACGCGCGGCTCTTAAAAAGATCATCGAAAAATATTATCCCCGTTGTTCCTATGGTTCCCGATGTCATGAACAGGGAAGACGCGCTTTCGCAGATAATTTCAGTTCTACAAACAATAGAAGCGGATGAAATTCAGCTTAATCCCTGGAACAGGTCTTACGATCTTTATTACGCTTTTTCAGGGATAAAATGCGCGTTTTCACGGCCTTCCGATGAAAAAATCGCGATTTGTGAAAAAGAAATACGTGACTTTTTTAAGAAAAAAGGGTATAAATTTACGGAAAGGGGATTTTAATATGAATTTTCCGGAAAAGATGAGCGTCCGCACAAAAAAACTTTTCGACCAATTAATCGAAAGAGCGCAAGATGACAGAACCGGCGAATGGTTTACAAGGGATATGTTCCCTAATCTCTTTTCCGTAAATTCCGGAAATTACGGGCTTGAAGGCAGGCTCGAAGATAAGTCGGTAATTATCCGCCGCTCGGTTGCCACAGACCTTATGCTCAAAGCAATGACAGACGGCGAAAACTCAAAGAAAACCTTTACAGCGCAGATTGGCGACGGCGATCTCTTGCTTGGCGCGCTGCCTATGGGTTCCAACGGACTTGGAAATGTATTCCCTCAATATCTGACTGACGACGAGTTACGCGCAAGTTCAATAGCCGACAGAAAAACAATGTCAATTTTTTCCCACAATTCCATGAATTACGAAAAACTTGTAAACTGCGGCTTAAAGAGCGTAATACAAAAGTGTGATGAAAAAATCAATGAATTGACAGATAACAGAAGGGATTTTTATACCGCGGTGAAAATCGCCTGCGTTGCCGTAATTGATTACGCGCACAGATTTTCCGTGATAGCGAAAAAAGAGTCGGAAAATAAATCGCTTTCACGCGAAAGACAAGCTGAGCTTGTTCAAATGGCAGCTATCGCGATGAAGGTTCCCGAATATCCCGCCGAAAATTTTCATGAAGCGGTGCAGAGCATTGCTTTTTTTCACATAGCGCTGCACGCTTCCATGAACTTTGTTTCTCTTGGGCGTCTCGATATGATACTGAACAGTTACCTTGAAAAAGAGACCGACAAAGAAAGGGCGCTTGAAATAATGGAATGTTTCTTGATCAAGCTTGCCGGGCGTCTTAACTTAAGTTCCGATTATCTTTACGAGCAGGATCATATTGATTTTATTTCATCTTTTGGAATGCACCCGTACTTTGAGGATCAGAAAGCGGGAGTGAATAACTTTTTGCAGAATATAGTAATAGGCGGAAAGACAAAGGATGGAAAGGACGCGGCAAATGAAGCCACCTACCTGATTCTGCAGGCGGTTGAAAACGTCAATCTGGCTACACCCGGCGTTTACGTCCGCCTGCACAAAGGTTCACCCGAAGAATTATTCAGAAAAGTTGCGCGTACCATAGAAAAAACAAAAAACAATCCCTCCGTTATCAACGATGATGTTATGATAGAAGCCCTATACCGTTCCCTTATTTATAACGAGAGCGATGATAATAAAAAAAGTGAGCTGCTGGAAATTGCGCGTGACTTTTGCGTGGACGGCTGCTGGCAGCCTGTCCTTCACGGCAAATCCGACTGGAACTTTTCGATGTTAAACGCCATGAAGCCGCTTGAAACCGCGATGAATCGGGGAGCCTCTTTATCGCCCGATCATGAACTTTTCCGCGGGGAAAAAATCGCCCCTTACGCGCCGGAGCCGTCTTCTTTTGATGAATTTATGGAAACTTATAAAGCCCAGCTTGGGTTTTTCATTGACCAGTGCGCGCTTTCCCTGTCTCAATATTATTTAAGGGATGACTCCGCCTGTTTTTCCCCGCTTTTTTCCGCGTTTCTTGACGGCTGTATGGAAAACGGGCGCGACAAATCCTGCTCAGGCGCCGAATACAACCTTGCTGGTATCATTTTTGTTGGAGTGCCGAATGTAATTAATAACATTCTTTGCATAAAAAAGTGGGTGTTTCCTGAAACAGGGAAGGGCAGGTACACACTGAAAGAAACGGCGGAAGCGTTCCGCAATAATTTTAAGAATAAGGATCATTTTCAAAAATCCGTACAAAACACATATACGTCAATGCAAACTGATTTCGATACGAATACTCCCAAGTTCGGGGAAGACAGCGCGGAGGTAAGGGAAATTACGCGTAAGGCGCTGGATATCTATTATGACGCGTTTTTAAGTTCGGTTAATTTCGCGCGTAAGGCGTTTAATGCCTCTGATACTGAGGATAAAAAAAATAATGCCGCCCTTCGCGATCTTGCGGGCATGGGCGATTTCACATCAGAAGATTCAAAATATCAAAAAATAAAATTTACAGCCGGATTGGGCACTTTTGAGCAGTACGATTGGCAGGGAAGGGGAATAGCAGCCTGCGCCGACAGGAATAGGGGGGAAGCCCTTGCGCCGAATTTTTCGCCCATTCCGGGTACGCTTTACGGCGGGATAGCGAACTTGTTAAGCTCCTTTAAGCATTTGGAACTTGAAAGATTCTCAGGCGGCGTAATCACCGATATTTGCCTTGAGGAAGGTTACGGTTTAAGTACCGATGTTATTTATAAAATACTTAAAAAAGCCGTTGACGACAGAGCGGCAATGATTACGGTAACAATCGGTACGGGAGAGCTATACACTGAAATATACGAAAAAGTGCTTGAGGCGGGCAAAATAAAAAACAGGAAAGAAGTATCCAGAATGCTCGCCCCTTACGCCTGCGTAAATGTCCGCATCGGCGGCTGGCAGACGCCCTTTATCACGCTGCCCCTAAGCCACATGGAAAACTACATAAAAAGACCGGCAAAACTTATGGGAGCGTGATTACCTGAGATTCAAATATGTCAATACGGTGAAAAAACTTGTTATCACGGCAAGGGTAGTGGTAATAACAGGCGCGTACTGGTTGAAGTAAAACAAAAAGTGGTTTGTATTCGCGGTGATGGTTGTTTCAGGGGTGATAACGTCCGTCTTGTTCAGCCGCCTTCCGTTTAGGTCCACGATTGTTATTGAATTATAGGCGTTGCGTCCCGGAACAAAACCGCCCGCAAGCCCTATGTAGTATTCCCAGTCGCGGTCGGGTATATACGGATAACGTCCGGGAATTGCGACCGCGCCCGCTACGGAAACAAAGTACTGCTTAAACGGAATTACAAGCACGTCGTTTTCATGAACAAGATCGTCTCCCCTGTATGTCGCGTCGTAAAGGGCAAGATTAAGATCGATAGGTATACGCTGCTCGCTGCGTATAATATAGGCGTTTTGCGTATCGGAAACTGCGGAAAACCAGCCGTTATTTCTGCGGACAAGTGAAGCGTAAGTTTCCCCATGATTGAAACGGACAATTATCCGGCTTGACGCCGCAAGATTTTGGCTTGCGCCTAAATTACCAGCGGCTCCTTCCACGAACATTACCGTCTGCAATTGTGTTGTTGAAGGAACGGTAATGTTATCCAGATTTTCAAGATGAAAATTGGCTTCCAGATCGGAAGCCGTAAGAAATAATTTAGCGCCCGCTATTTCTTCGTTATTTGCAATACGAATCATCTCTATTCTGGTCGTGTCGGCGTCCGCCGTAAAACCGCTTCCGTAATTATTAATAAGCTCTATAATATTTTCCCCGTCCAAAAGCTGATAAGTCCCCGGACGTTCAACCGAACCGTTTATAGTCACGACGCGTTTTACCCTGTTAAACGTAATGACATCTCCCGGACGCAGATAAGGGTCCTGACCGAGATCGCCGCGGCGCTGAGCGTTGAAAAGATCGTACACTCTGGTTTGCCCGTTTGACGAGCGGACGGTAACGTCCCTTACGGAAGAATAGGAAGTTTGATTATCCTCGGTAAGCAGCGAAGACAGCCTGCTTAAAGCCCAGACGGGAACTTCTCCTGATTTTCTTACTTCGCCCCTTACATGTACGTTGAAAAACGCGGGCTGTCTTAACACAAGCTGTACCCCGCTTAAGGGATAGTTATTTGTAACAATAGCCTCAACTTCGTTTTTAAGCTGTAAAAATGTTTTTCCCGCTCCGTTTACAATTCCCAGATTGGAAACGCGTATCCTGTAAGAACTATCAACGACAATAGGATATGAAATCTGGCTGGTGCCTACGGCATAGACAAGCATATACGCGTCACCCGGCGTTACGCGATAATCAGCGCTGGAACGGGCCAGCATAAGATAGGTGTTTGTGACATCCTCCTCCTCTGTATCTGTTCCAAGATTTAACCCTGACTGGGCAGACACGGAAAATACCATACAGAACGCGAAAAATAAAAAAAGCAGCTTATTCTTCATTTGTACCCCTTAATTTTGCCATAGCCTGAGAATCCTTTTTTATATTTGAAACTGCGTTTAAGATAAAGGCAAGAAAAACAGACAGGAAGCCCGCCGCAAAGACTACAATAATGCAGATTAGGCCGCGGCTCGGCCCTGATTTTTGGTCCGGAACTTCTGCGTACTCAAGTATCTGAAAGATCGGGCTTTCACTGGCTATGTTTATTTTGTTAAGTTCATACTGAACTTTTAGCTGAGTGTAAATCTGTCTCTGGGCTTCCAGTTCAAGCATAAGCCGGTTCATCTCTATGGTTATCGCGGGAATATTGTTATAGGAGGCGCCGTAAGCTACTGACTGTTCAAGCCTTCTGCTGTCCTCTTCAAGCTTGAGAATCTCATTATAGGTATTGGCAATGTTAACTTCAAGGTTTTCTTTTTCGATCTTGTTTTTATCAAGGCCAAGCTCCCCGAAGCGTTTTTCAAGGTAAGCTACGCTGAAATTGACAACGTCCCTCGCAAATACAGGATCGATGTCGGTAAATTTGATGCTTAATGTGCCGCTTTTGGTGTCCACTTCGGCCTTAAATAATTTTTTTAACGTTTTTCGGCTTTGCGCTCTTGGAGATTTTTCCAGTTTTAGTTTTTCAATTATGCCAAACTTGTCTGTAACCGCGTCCAGAAATGAATTTGTATCGACAAGAAAAACAGCAAGCTGACTGTAATTCGACTCTCCCGATATGGCCAGACCCGCAAGGGACGCAAGACTGCCCATGTTGTTTAACATTGATGATAGATTGCCCGTGGATGATTTATTGTCAATAAGCATTATCGCCTCGGGAGTGTAAACATTCGGAAGGAACGAGCTTTCAGGCGGCAGTGTCAGGGATATTATTGAGAAAATGACAACCCCTATTGCGGCTATAACAGTTATGGAAATTATCATTTTTTTCCGCCGCCACAATACGGCAAACAGATCAATAAGGCTGATTTCATCCTCAGAATCATTTTTTTCGATTTCGCTGTTCATAAACCTCACTCATACTAAGCAATATACCTACATTATAAACAATTTGAAAAATAATGTCTATTGCGCGTCCTTTGCGCCCTCCAATTCCGCCGCGACATCCTCCCATTCGCGGGTTTTTCTGTCAACCGCGGCGGCGTTTTCGTCGATTTTACGCTTTACCTCCCTTGCTTTCTCCCCGTTTGCGTAAACTGAAGGCCGCGCAAGTTCCGCTTCAAGCAGGTTTTTTTCGCTTAAAAGCGTTTCCAGCTCTTTTAATGTTTCTTCTTCCCGCTTTTGCAGCCTGCGGACAAGGGCCTGCCTCTGTTTATCCATTACCCGCTTTTCAAGAGAACTTTTTGGCGTAACGGCCTCCCCGGCAATTTCCGCCCGCCCTTCCTGTCCCTCGCCGGACATTCTTTCAAGGTAGTAGGCGTAATTGCCGTAGAAAAGCCGCGCCGCAGCGGGAGAAGCGCCCGTTCCCGGCGCCAGTTCAAGGGTTTTGGCGGAAAGCGCCTCCATGAACGAACGGTCGTGGGAGACAAAAATGATTGTCCCCGAAAACTTGTCAAGAGCGTCAAGCAGTATATCTTTGGAATAGAGGTCGAGGTGATTTGTCGGCTCGTCAAGGATGAGCAGATTCATGGGTTTCAGGAACATCTGTAAAAGGGCAAGACGGCTTTTTTCTCCGCCTGAAAGCACCGAGACGCTCTTGTAAACATCGTCGCCCCTGAATAAAAA
>JGI24698J34947_10000076_pt1 | contig 31759 bp, 26 predicted proteins | sample TergutMp193P3_FD_34947 | JGI IMG/M metagenome (IMG submission 34947) | reverse complement strand
CCGGGGAGGGGACGAGCCAATAGGGTTTCTCGGGCCTCTGGCTTCCATTGGGAAAGATGCGGCGGGTTTGGAAGACCTCAAGGCATGATTCGGGAATGAGGTCCGGGGCGAGTATGGGCGTATCGGTCTCAAGATAACCTCGCTTGTCAAAAAAAGAGCGCACATTCCGTATGATCCTCGCCCTTTCACGTAACAGTTCCAGGTCCATGATTAAAGAATCCTCGCACGGAGGCACGGAAGCACGGAGGAAGAAAAGAATAAAGGAAAAAGAAGAAAGTAAAGAAGAACCACTTTTCTTTTTTCTCTCCCCTGTGCCCCTGTGCCTTTGTGTGAGGTCTTTTTAAATTCTTTCATGGGAAGATTCTCCGCACGGCGGCTTTCCATTTTTGGCCGCGGTCGAATTCGTTGCGGAACATACCAAAACTGGTGCAGCCGGGCGAGAGGACCACGATGTCGCCGCGTGCCGCCGTTTCGAGAACCACGCCCAGCGCGGCTTCCAGTGAATCGAAGGGGCCGCGGTATCTGACGCCGTTTGTGTCGAGGAGGCGTTTCAGTTTTTCGCTACCTGTTCCCGCAAGGAGGAATATTCCCCCGGCGTTTGCCGCAGCGGCGGCCAGGGGGGTAAAGTCCAGTTCCTTGTCCGTGCCGCCGCAGACCAGGAGCGGCGGCTTTTCAAAGGCCGTTATTGCGGCGGCGGCGGCTTCGGGGATTGTTGCCGTGCTGTCGTTGTAAAAGCGAATCCCGCCGCCCTCGTGGAAAAATTCCAGCCTGTGCTCTATGCCGGGGAAGCGGCCAAGGCTCTCCCGGATGAAGCCGGCGTCCAGCCCCAGGTCAAGAAGGGCGAGGGCGGCGATGAGGAGGTTCTGCTTTTGGTGGCGGCCGCTTACGATGGGCCGCTCGGGGACTACTTCGACAATGCCGCCCGCTTCAACATTTGAAACGGCGGCAAGGGTTCCCCACAGGCGGACGTAACCGGGACCCGCCGGATCGTCGATCCAGCCGCCTGAAGTGCCTTCGGTTAATGGCTTATCGGAATAAAGGAGGGGCCTTCCCCGGCTCTCCCGCAGAAAGTCCCTTCCCCACTCGTCATCCCTCGCGATAGTCACATCCCCCTCGTCCTGGTTTTTGTAGATGAGCCGCTTGTCCGCCACGTATGCTTCCATTGAGTCGTACCTGTCCATGTGGTCCCTCATAATTGGGGTGATGACCGCGGCCCTGGGCTTCAGCAGATCCGGTCCGCCCGGCTCTCTTAGCAGGAGATCCCCCAACTGCCAACTGGATAGTTCCAGCACCACGTCGTCGGTTTCATCTAGTTCATCGAGAAAGCTTAAAGGGGAGGGGGTAATATTTCCCCCAAGGCGTACCTTCCCTTTCCGCGCTTCGTTAAGCGTCCAGTACAGTGCCGAGGACACGCTTGATTTACCCTTCGAGCCGGTTACCGCGACGATCCTTGCCGGACAGGCCGCGAGGAATAGGGAGATGTCTGTTTCAATACGCCGCGCCGCTTTGAGGTAGGGTGAATCTGACCTTACGCCGGGGTTCTTCACCACTAGATCGGCGGCACTGAAATCCTCGATTTCGTGCTTGCCCAGGACATAACGGATCGGATAGTCCTTGAGCTTCTCTATGGAAGAAACGAGGGCTTCTTCGTCCCTCTGGTCCGTTACGGTGACCTCCGCGCCCAGCTCCGCCAGGTAGCGGGCCGATTCGAGGCCGCCCCCGTGGAGGCCCAGGCCCATGACCAGCGCCTTCATTCCGGCGAAATTGTCTTTTTTAAAGCTCTCCTTGTGTTTTGGGGAATTTACTGGCATAATGGATCATAATACTTGGGAAAGGCTTTGAGGACAATGCCGCAGACGGAAATTACAGCTTCTATCCCCGTTCTTGACGAGATTGGCAGACCGCAGAATTTCGGCTGGGCGAGGTCTCCGTGCTTTACCTATGACCCGGCCATTCTCAGGGCGCCACGGCGGCGCATAAGCGAGGGCGATCGCTATGTCCTGGTTTCAAATACACACCTCGTGATTTTTGAACTCCTGGACGACGGGTACCTCGGGTACCTCTTTGTGAACGTTATTTCCCTTAGAAGCAAAAAGCATTCTACCCACTCGTACATAACCCCGTTCTCACTGGGCAGCTTCGATCTCCCACGGGACAGCGATTCCGACTCGATCAGGTTCAGGCAGAAAAAAGTCCTTCTCAACTTTGCCAACATGGAAGGGGGGGTCAGGATCATCAAGACGGATATTCCCAAATTCAACCACGGCTACACCCTGAGGGGTCAGGTCGTGCTGACCCCGCCGCTCGATGCCGAGTCCCTGGTAACAAACATGCCCTGGAGGGGGACAAAGGGCGCGTTTTCCTGTACGCGGCGCTCGCCCTGGTATCTCGCCGAAGGGGTGATTCAGTTTGGAATTGAGGAGCTTGTTTTTACAAGGGGCAACGGTTGGGGCATTTTTGTGTGGAGCAGGGGGGTGCGCCCGCGCTCGGATCTTCGCTTTTGGGCGGCTGCCAGCGGCAACGCGGGGGAGCGCCAGGTCGCCTTGAGCGTCGGCTACAATTCCGCGGATTCCTCCCTCGGGACGGAAAACGCCTTTTTCCTTGACGGCAGGATACATAAACTGGATCAGGTGAGCTTTCATATCCCGTCCGGCGGCCGCCTGGAACCCTGGCGTTTCACCAGCAACGACAAACGCCTGGAGATGATCTTTACGCCCCAACAGGAACGGGACGAGAATCATCAGATGTTCTTTTACTCCCTCAAGCGCAGGCAGTTGTTCGGCTCGTTTTCCGGCAAGGTAATTCTGGATGACGGTTCAGAGCTGGAATTTCTCGATATCAAAGGGATGACAGAACGGGGGAAGAGCCGTTTGTAATGAATGGCGGCTTCCCGGAAATTCGCATTTTGCAAGGAGTGTTTATGAAGTACGTGCAAACGGACGCCGCACCAGCCGCCATCGGGCCTTATTCCCAGGCGGTGATTTCGGGTAATTTGATCTATGCCAGCGGCCAGATTCCCCTGTCACCGGGAAACGGCGAGGTCTTCGGTTCGGTAATATCCGAGCAGACCGAGCAGGTCTGCAGAAACGTCAAGGCCCTGCTGGGAGCGGCCGGTTCTTCTATCGAGAGGGTAGTGAAGACCACCTGCTTCCTCGCGGACATGGGCGATTTTGCCGCCTTCAACGAGGTATACGCAAAATACTTTACCGGCAAGCCGGCGCGTTCCACCGTGGCGGTCAAGGGGCTTCCAAGGAACGTGCTTGTGGAGATCGAAGTGATAGCGGAGCTCCCCTGATCATCAAGCTGTGAAAAAGCGCTGATTCATACTATATTTATTATATGATTGACTTGACCATAAACAGATCAATACTTGAAAAGAATATCAGGAAGGCAAAAGAAAAGGGGATAATTCTTCCCACGATAGGGGAGATGCGGAATCCGGAAAATGTTCCCGAGTCGATTAAGGAACAGTTGAAAAAAACCGGCCTTTGGGACTTTGACCCTGTGAACCTGTTTCGCATTACCTGGAAAAACGAGGCGAAAGAATCGGGCGGCTTGTTCGGGGGGCTGAATTATATTGAGCTGCCGTCAAAGCTCACAGGAGTGGAGGCGAGGATCATCTGCCTTGTGGGGAAGTACTTCCCCACGGGCTGCCACAAGGTTGGCGCTTCGTTCGGCTGCCTCGTGCCGCGGCTGGTAACGGGGCAGTTTGACGTTATGACACAGAAAGCAGTCTGGCCCTCCACCGGCAACTACTGCCGGGGCGGTGCGTTTAATTCAAAGCTGCTCGCGGTGGACTCCGTCGCGATTCTCCCGCAGGGGATGAGCCGGGAGCGTTTTGACTGGCTTAAGACAGTCGCCACGGAGATCATCGCCACGCCGGGAACCGAATCAAATGTCAAGGAAATTTTTGACAAGGTACATGAGCTTAAGGTTACGCGCAATGACGTGCTCGTATTTAACCAGTTTGAGGAGATGGGAAACTACCTCTGGCACTATAACGTGACGGGCCAGGCGATAGCCGAGGTCTTTGAGAATATGGCAAAACGTGGCGGCAGCCTCAATTTCTCCGGGGCCTGCTTCACGTCCGGCTCTGCGGGAACGCTCGCCTCAGGCGATTTCCTCAAACAGCGTTATCCGCAAGCCCGCCTTGCCGTTGGCGAGGCCCTGCAGTGCCCCACGATTCTGAATAACGGTTTCGGCGCTCACCGTATTGAAGGCATTGGCGACAAGCACATCCCCTGGGTGCATAACGTGAAGAACACCGACATGGCGATTGCGATTGACGACAACGACTGCATGGCCCTGCTGCGGCTCTTCAACGAGGACGCGGGAAAGGAGTACCTTGTTTCCGCTGCGGGCCTTGAGAGGGGGCAGGTCCAGTTGCTTGCCCTCATGGGGATTTCCGGCATTGCCAATATGCTGTGCTGTGTCAAGTTCGCCAAATACTACGGGTTAGGCGCAACGGACGTAGTCGCCACGGTGCTGACCGATTCGGTTGATATGTACCGCTCGCGCCTCGATGAGCTGCGGGAGGAGGAAGGTCCCTACACAGGAGAAAAAGCCGCGGAAGATTTCGGCGCGAGCCTGAAGGGTGAGACCACCGACAATATGCTTGAGCTGACTTATGCTGAACGCAAGCGGGTGCATAACCTGAAATACTATACATGGGTGGAACAGCAGGGAAGGACAGTGGAGGAGCTTAACGATCAGTGGGATAACCAGGAGAAGAACTTCGCCGCCGTGCAAAAACAAGCCGATGCCATTGACGCGCTGATCAACGAATTTAATCAACGAACCGGACTGCTTTCGTAAAATGAAAAATGTCATGGGGGCGGTTTGCGTCAAATGTGGTGCGGAATTTGAAGCCGGGAACGGAACTTACACCTGCACAAAATGCGGCGGTGTTTTGGTGATTGCGTACGACTACGGTTATATAAAGACACGCATAAGCCGTGGGAAGTTCGCCGCTAATAGAGATTTTTCGATGTGGCGATACATCGACTTTCTCCCCATTGAGGAAGGCTCAAGGATTGGTCCCCTTCGTGTGGGTTGGTCGCCGCTCTATAAGGCCGATGCCCTTGGATCCGCCCTGGGCCTCGAAAACCTGTATGTCAAGGACGACGGCATTAACCCCACCGGAAGCCTTAAAGACAGGGCATCGGCAATTGCCGTGGCGCGCGCCTTTCACGCGGGCAAAGACACCGTCGCCTGTTCCTCAACCGGGAACGCCGCATCGTCCCTCGCGGGCGCAGCCGCTTCGATGGGCCTCAAGTCGGTGATCTTCGTGCCGGAGCGCACGCCCCAGGGAAAACTGACACAGCTTTTGATCTTTGGCGCGACGGTTGTCAGCGTAAAAGGCGATTACGGCGCGGCTTTCCGGCTTTCGGCCCTGGCAATCGAAAAATACAGTTGGTACAACCGGAATGCCGCCGTTAACCCCTATCTGTCCGAGGGGAAAAAGACCGTGGCAATGGAAATCGCCGAACAGCTTGGTTTAGCGTCTAACGGTTTTGTAACGCCTGATTTCGTGGCTGTTGCCGTCGGCGACGGCTGCACCATAGCGGGCGTCTGGAAGGGCTTCAAGGACCTGTACGCGGTGGGCCTCATCGACAGACTGCCCCGCCTTGTCAGCGTGCAGGCCGAAGGCTGCTGCCCGGTGAACCGCGCAGTTGAGCGGAATAGTATTGCGATAAACGCACCCATTGGGCCAATGGAAGAGAACACGCTGGCGGACAGCATCGCCGTAGGCCTTCCGCGTAACGGGGATAATGCGCTGGCGGCCATCCGGGAATCCAACGGAATCACCGTCAATGTAAGCGACGATGAGATTCTCGCCGCGATGCGCCTCCTGGGAAAGACTACCGGGGTCTTCGGCGAGCCAGCCGGTGTAGCCGGGATCGCGGGGCTGGCGAAGGCGGCAGCCCGGGGGCTTATTCCGCATAACAGCCTTGTGGTGTCGATCGTCACGGGCAACGGTTTGAAAGACACGGCTTCGGCGCAGGGAGCGGCTGGAATCGGTGTGATGCCTGACGGTGAAGCGAAATTGCTTCGCATTGAACCGGACATTGATCTGCTTACACAGGAACTCGCGAAGAGGGGCATTTGCTGTTAAAATTTTATTTTTAGAGGAGGGCTTATAATGCTGGATTTTGCCGCGATTAAAAAAGCTGCCAAAGGGTATGAGGCTGACATGACAAAATTTCTACGGGAGCTAATCCGGCTTCCGGGAGAGAGCTGCGGTGAAAAGGCGACTGCGGACCGTATCGTGAAAGAGATGAAAAAAGTCGGCTTCGATGAGGCGGGTATCGACAGGATGGGCAACGTCATCGGTTACATGGGAAAGGGCAAGACGCTCATCGCTTTTGACGGACACATCGACACGGTGGGAGTTGGTAACATTGCCAACTGGAAATTCGATCCCTACGAGGGTTTTGAAACCGAAACGGAGATAGGCGGCCGTGGCTCTTCGGATCAACTGGGCGGGCCGGTTGCGGCTGTTTACGGCGTGAAGATCATGAAAGACCTAAAGCTTTTGAACGACAGGTACAAGGTGATGGTGACGGGCACTGTGCAGGAGGAAGACTGTGACGGCCTCTGTTGGGAGTACATTATCAAAGAAGAAAAAATCAGGCCCGAATTCGTCGTCATAACCGAACCCACCAACGGCAACATCTACCGGGGCCATCGCGGGCGGATGGAAATACGCGTCGAGGTGAAGGGAATTTCATGTCACGGTTCCGCGCCTGAGCGCGGCGACAACGCGATCTTCAAGATGGGTGAAATTCTCGCCGAGGTTAAGGCGCTGAACGATACACTCAAGGACGACGAATTCCTCGGCAAGGGAACCCTCACCGTTTCGCAGATTTACTTTAGCTCGCCCTCCCGCTGCGCGGTGGCGGATATGTGCGCCATCTCCGTCGACCGCCGCCTCACCATGGGGGAGACTTATAAGAGCGCGCTCGCGGAAATCGCCGCCCTGCCCATGGTGAAAAAGTATAAGGCGAAAGTTACGATGTACAAATACGATTCGCCCAGTTACACCGGCGTGGTTTATCCCATCGACTGCTATTTCCCCACCTGGGTGATTCCCGAGGACGCAAGACCGGCACAGGCGATGGTGAAAGCTTACGAGGGAATGTTCGGCAAACCCAAGGTTGACAAGTGGACTTTTTCGACTAACGGCGTCTCGATCATGGGGCGTAACAAAATTCCCTGCATAGGCTTCGGGCCCGGCAAGGAAGAACAGGCCCATGCGCCTAACGAAAAAACCTGGAAGGCGGATCTGGTTCGCTGCGCCGCGGTCTACGCCGCACTGCCGAGTATTTATACAGAAGTAGGAAGTAGGAAGTAGGAAGTAGGAAGTAGAAAAGAGGAAGGAGGAACAAATGGCGTGCATCAATCAATTCATATCAAGACTTGACGGCCTTAATTTCAGTGATATGTTCGGCGGGGATTTTTTCCTGACCTGGGAGAAAACATACGATGAAATCCTGGCAACTTTTACGGTGGCGGACGCCCTCCGCCGACTACGGGAAAATAACATCTCCTCCCGCGTTTTTGATTCGGGTCTCGGCATTTCCATTTTCAGGGACAACTCGACACGCACGCGCTTCAGTTTCGCGTCCGCCTGTAATCTGCTCGGCCTGGAGGTGCAGGACCTGGACGAGGGCAAGTCGCAGATCGCCCACGGGGAGACTGTGAGGGAGACCGCCAACATGATCTCATTTATGGCCGACGTTATCGGCATTCGGGACGACATGTACATCGGCAAGGGCAACGCATATATGCGGTTAGTCGCAAAGGCGGTGCGTGAAGGGTACAACGACGGCAACCTCGAGCAGTGTCCCACCCTCGTCAATCTCCAGTGCGACATCGATCATCCCACACAGACCATGGCGGATATGAACCACATCATCCACTGCTTCGGCGGCATCGACAAACTCAGGGGGAAAAAAATCGCGATGACCTGGGCGTATTCCCCTTCTTACGGGAAGCCCCTTTCCGTGCCGCAGGGCGTCATCGGCCTTATGACACGTTTCGGCATGGATGTGCATCTGGCGCACCCGGAGGGCTACGAGGTTATGCCGGAGGTCGAGGAAGTCGCGAAGAGGAACGCGGCGTTAAGCGGCGGCAAGTTTACAAAGTCCAATTCAATGAAGGACGCTTTCAAAGACGCGGACATTGTGTATCCCAAGAGCTGGGCGCCGTTTGCCGCAATGGAGAAGCGGACGGACCTGTACGGCAGCAATGACTTTGACGGAATCAATGTATTAGAGAAGGAACTTCTTGCGCAAAACGCAAAGCACAAAGATTGGGAATGTACCGAAGATATAATGAAAACTACAAAAGACGGCAATGCGTTGTATCTGCACTGCTTACCAGCCGATATTTCGGGTGTCAACTGCAATGAGGGAGAGGTTGCCGCTCAAGTGTTTGATCGTTACCGCGTTCCGCTTTATAAACAGGCGAGCCACAAGCCCTACGTCATCGCGGCGATGATCTTCCTCGCGAAGATCAAGAGTCCCCAGGAAACCCTCGCCAAACTGGTTTCGCGTAACATACAGCGGCATTATAGTTAGGTGCTAAATATGGGGAAGCGGATTGTAATCGCCCTTGGAGGTAACGCCCTCGGGGACAACTTGAAAGAGCAAATGACGGCGGCAAGGATAACGGCGGGGACTCTCGTTGACCTTGTTGAGGAAGGACACGAAATCGCGGTGGTTCACGGAAACGGTCCCCAGGTGGGTATGATCGAGACCGCCTTTGAGACCGCCGCCAAAGCCGACCGGCATTTTCCGGTGCTGCCCATGTCGGTCTGCGTGGCCCTGAGCCAGGGCTATATCGGCTACGATTTGCAGAATACCATCCGCATGGAACTTGACAGGCGCGGCATGAAAAACCACGTTGCCACGATAATTACACAGGTTGAAGTCGATCCCGCCGACAAGGCTTTTGAAAACCCCTCCAAGCCCATCGGCGGCTTTATGACCAGAGAAGAAGCTGAGACGTTGAAAGAAAGGGGAGTCGCAGTCATGGAAGATTCTGGCCGCGGTTGGCGTCAGGTGGTTGCCTCTCCAAAACCGGTGAACATCATCGAAGCGGCAACCATCAAGGCGCTCCTTGCGGCGGGGCAGATACCCATTGCGGCTGGCGGCGGCGGGATCCCCGTCGCGATGCGGGACGGGCAGTACCGGGGAATGGGCGCGGTTATCGACAAGGATTTTTCCGCCGCGAGGCTCGCGGAACTCATCGACGCCGACATGCTTATAATCCTTACCGCCGTTGAAAAAGTTGCGATTAACTTCGGAAGGCCGGATCAAAAATGGCTGGACAAAATGACAGTTAACGAGGCCGAAAAGTATATCGCGGAGAATCATTTCGCCAAAGGTTCCATGCTTCCAAAAGTAGAGGCTTCAGTTGAATTTCTTAAATCTTCCAAGGCGCGGAACCCCTCCCGTCAGGAGTCTCCTGCCGCGTTGATAACCCTGCTCACGAAGGCGAGGGAGGGGATTGCAGGTATTACCGGGACAAGAATCGTAACGTAAGGAGCGGCGATGAGTGAGATAATGAGGCCTATCCCTTTTCCGCAATTGATCGATTGGGTAAGGGGTGAATCTAAAAATCACGGTTCTGTGTTCGGCGTGCGGAAAGAAAAGTTTTTTCGCCCCGCTACAGCTTCTTGCGGCATTGAACTTTTTGGGACGAAGATAAGTTCCCCTATCGGTCCAGCCGCTGGCCCCCATTCGCAACTGGCGCAAAACATCCTCGCGGCGTACCTCGCCGGCGGCCGGTTTGTGGAACTTAAAACCGTGCAGGCCATGGACGGGGAAGAGCTGCGTAAGGCCGTTGCCAGGCCTTGCATCAACGCCATTGACGAGGGCTACAATGTCGAGTGGTCTACCGAGTTAACCGTGGAAGAGGCGCGGGAAGAATACATCAAGGCGTGGTTTCTCTGTCATATTTTCGCAAGGGAATTTAATATTACAGGTTCGGTTGACGCCAGTTTTGGCGATGTGATCTTCAACATGAGCGTCGGTTACAGTCTTGATGGAATCAAATCTGAAAAGATAGATAGCTATATCGAAGGGATGAAAAACGCCAGAAACACGGAAATCTGGAAACGCTGTTACGATCACGTTGCGGCTGATATCGCGTCTTTTGAGCGCTTCACTATAAAAGACCTGGACGCGATATCTCCGGAGGTTTCACGCGGGATAACCCTTTCGACCCTTCACGGCTGCCCCAGGGAAGAAATAGAGAAAATTGCCGCGTATCTAATCGATGAAAAGGGACTGCACACCTACATCAAGTGCAATCCCACCTTGCTTGGTTATGAGACCGCCCGAAGGCTTCTTGACGAAATGGGCTACGGCTATGTTTCCTTTGACGATCATCATTTCAAAAACGATTTGCAATTTGACGATGCACTGGAAATGCTCAGGCGTCTGCGAACTAACGCGAAAGAAAAGGGACTCGGCTTCGGGGTTAAGCTCACGAATACCTTCCCTGTGGAGATTAGGCGCAATGAGCTGCCCGGCGCTGAAATGTACATGTCAGGTCGCGCCCTCTTTCCACTTTCGATTAACGTGGCGAAGAAACTTTCCGAAGCCTTCAATGGGGAACTCCCCATTTCTTATTCCGGCGGTGCCGATTTTTTCAACCTAAAGGATATTCTTGAGACCGGCATAAGACCGGTGACGGTCGCAACTACGCTCCTTAAACCGGGCGGTTACGAACGCCTGACGCAGCTTGCCGAATTGGCGGAGAAGGTTGCGGCTAACGCGCCTGTAGGTATCAATTTAAAAACCCTTAATATGCTGACAGAGAGTTTGCCTAAACTGCCGCGTTACCGTAAAGAGTATCGCCAGACAGGTTCACGCAAACCCCCACTCACCACTCCCTACTCCCCAATCCCTGTTTTTGATTGTTTCAGGGCTCCCTGTATGGACAGCGGCTGTCCCATTCATCAACGTATCCCCAATTACCTTTCCTCGGCAGCCGCCGGAAACTACGACGATGCTTTCAGGATTATCGCCGAAGACAATGCCGCGCCTTCAATTACCGGAACTATCTGCGACCACCGGTGTCAGCCAAAGTGTACACGGCTCGACTACGAGGATCCCCTGCAAATCCGGAGAACCAAGCTCCTCGTGGCGGATAACGCGCAGGAAGCCTTCATTTCATCGCTCGTTGCGCCTAATCTCAAAACCGGAAAATCCGTCGCGGTAATTGGCGCGGGTCCGGCGGGCATCGCCGCAGCGGTTTTCTTGCGGCGGAACGGCGCGGCGGTAACTGTTTACGAAAAACGGGACAGGCCCTTCGGCATCGTGCAGTACGTGATCCCGTCTTTCAGAATTTCCGATGAGGCGATTTTCCGTGATTTTCAAATGGCGCAAAAATTCGGCGTGGAATTTGCGTTTAACGCGCAGGAGAAATATTCTGTTGACGAATTGCGTAAAAAATACGATTTCGTCGTAATAGCCACCGGCGCGTGGAAAGAAGGGGCTGCCGCTGTAAAGCGGGGGCAGGAGAAAATAATAGACGCCCTCGCTTTTCTTGAAGAATCCAAAAGAACGAAGTACGGCCTTGAACTCGGGAAGAAAGTCGCGGTCATAGGCGGCGGGGACGTTGCCATGGACTGCGCCAGGGCGGCGAAGCGAAACAAAGGCGTTGAATCCATTACTATCGTATACAGGCGGACAATGGAGTTCATGCCCTCCCAATTCGAGGAGCGCGAATTGGCCCTGGCGGACGGTGTAACGATAATGGAACTTCTGGCGCCCGAAGCATGGTCGGACGGTGTTCTTCTCTGTGAAGTTATGCGCCATGGGGATTACGATGCCGATGGCCGGCGGGGCATTGAGGGGACTGGCGAAAAAGTCGAACTGAGTTTTAACACGGTAATAAGCGCGGTGGGCGCGAGGGTTGATACGGAAGCTTTTACGCGTAACGGTATCAGGCTTGATGCGAAATGTTTTCCCGAAGTCAGTTGCGACCGGGAAAGTTCCGTCACGGGAGTCTACATCGCAGGCGACTGCCGGGCGGGCGCTGCTACCGTCGTGAAGGCCATCGCAGACGGCAAAGCCGTAGCCGCTGCCATTCTGCGGGAAATGGGCCTCGAAGCCGATTTCTCCGCCGAACCCGTATGCGTCGCCGATAGCGGCGCTGCCGGGAGTGGTGCGGATTTCTCCGGTCTCTATCTGAAGAAGGGGATCATCTCCGAAGTGAAACCTGACAACACCGATGGATACCGCTGTCTTTCGTGTAACACCCTCTGCGAGATCTGCGCCGACGTATGCCCAAACCGCGCCAATGTGGCGGTTGCAACCGCCGAAGGACGGCATCAGATTCTGCATATCGACCGTATGTGCAACGAATGCGGAAATTGCACCGCTTTCTGCCCTCACCCCGGAAAGCCGTATAAAGACAAACTCACGATTTTTTCCCTCGAAGAGGATTTTGATGGAAGCGAGAACTCAGGTTTCCTTAAGACAGGCGTTGATACCTACAAAATCCGCCTGGAAGACAAATCGGTGGTGAGTTACCGCAGGGGAGAAAAATCAATTCCGGAAATATGGATTGCCATGATCGACACTATTGAGACACGGTACGGATATCTGGTGAAAGCAGGAGGTGAATCATGCTGTTGATTGGAAACGGAAAAATCGTAACCAGGGACGATGCCAATCCGTTTATCGAAAACGGCGCCGTGGCGGTTGAAGACGAATTCATTAAAGAGACCGGGGACACGGCCGCGTTACGCGCAAAGTATCCCGGCGCCGATTATGTCGACGCGAAGGGAAAGCTGGTAATGCCAGGTTTTATCAATATACACATGCACTACTATTCTACCTTTGCGCGGGGTATCGCGTTGGGCGGGAGGCCGGCGACAACTTTCGGGGAAGTGCTCTCCGGCCTTTGGTGGCGGCTTGACAAGAAGCTCACCCTGGATGACGTGTATTACAACTGCGTAGGTCCCATGATCGACGGGGTTCGTTCCGGGGTTACCTCGGTGATAGACCATCACGCAAGTCCGTTCGCTGTTGAGGGCAGCCTTTTCAAAATCGCCGAAGCTGCGAAACTTTTCGGCGTGCGCAGTAACCTCTGTTATGAGGTGTCGGACAGGGACGGGGAAGGGATAGCGCTGGCAGGCATCAGGGAAAACGTGGATTTCGCCAAACACTGCAAAAAACAGGACGACGATATGCTCGGGTGTCTTTTCGGCATGCACGCACAGATGACGATCGGCGAAAAGACGCTCGACAGGTGCCTTGAAGCCGCCGCCGGTACCGGTTTTCACATACACGTCGCGGAAGGCATTGAGGACGTGGTAGACGCGGTTTCAAAATACGGGATGAGGGTTATTGAGCGCCTGCACGCGAGAGGCGTGCTTTCGGAAAAATCAATAGCCGTCCATTGCATCCACATCACCGAAGATGAAATGGAGCTGCTGGGGGAGAGCGGCGTGGCGGTGGCGCATAACCCGCAGTCCAACATGGGGAACGCCGTTGGGGTTTCGCCGGTGCTGGAACTGATGAAAAAGGGAGTGCTGGTGGGCATGGGAACGGACGGCTATTCCGCCGATGTGCTTGAGTCTTACAAAATCGCCGCCATCCTTCACAAGCACGCAAAGGGTATCCCTTCCGCCGCCTGGGCCGAACCGCCCGCTATGCTCTTTGAGAACAACAGGAAGATCATGGGGCGCTTCATTAAGGGGAAAACAGGGGCCATTGCAAAAGATCATTACGCCGATATTATCATCGTTGACTATATGGGGCCAACCCCGGTTAACGCCGATACAATTAACAGCCATATTCTGTTTGGCATAACGGGACGCCATGTTGATACCACGATAATCAACGGCAGGGTAGTTATGAAAGACCGGGTTTTGCCCAATATCGATGAGGAGGCGTTAATGGCAAAATCACGCGAGCAGGCGCAAAAACTCTGGAAGCGGATTTAAAGTATTGTTATGTGGCACCCAAAAACCGTGGAATTTGACGAGCGTCTTAAAAAGCTCTTTGACGAAGTCGACGACTATATTGAGGATCTCTACGGGAGCAGGTACGCCCTGCATCCGGTGAGGCCTGGCCGCGGCGAAACCGCCAATCCGGAGGCCGACGGCCTTTTTAATATAGGCGCGAACTTTACGCCCGGTTACGGATCGGAGCTGGGCCGGGGTTATGTGATTGACGTATCAATGTCCACACTGGAAAAGGTTGACGAGGACGTACGCCGCGAAATCTACGAGGCCGCGGCGGAGAAAGTTAAGGAGCTGCTGCCGCTTCACTTTCCCGAACGGGAACTTACGGTAAGGCGCGATAAAAACCATTTCAAGATTCAGGGCGATTTCAGCCTGGGGGTGATTTAACAAATCGTGTGTTAATTTTCTCTTACTCCCTGAAGGTCTCCTTGAAGTTATGAAGAAATAACTATATCTTTATAATAGGATAGTATCGATGGAAAAAGCCACATTACCGGAGCCCGCCTCGGAGACCCGGCAAATTAGACCTTCTCCCCCCGGTAAGCTCTTCAGGAAAACCAGGCTTGTTACGCATGTTCGTAACATAAATATGCTTTTGCTCATTTTTGTTGTTGTCGTGATAACGGCGATGACAGCCGTGCTGGTAATAAACATTTCAGGCGACGCTTCCATGATCCTCGCCCGCTTCTATTCGATACAGGCGGTTGAGAAGTTCAATGCCTACATCAGCCGCGATCTCGCCCTTGTGCAAAAGGTGTCCCGCTCAAACGCGGTCACAAGCTGGTTTGCCGATGAAGGGAATCATGAAAAGAGAATAGCGGCTTACAATGAGATGATGGACTATGCCGAACTACTGCAAAGCGTTGAGCTTTATTTTGGTATCTATAAATCTTTGAATGAATTTTCAATTAACGCCGGAGCGACACTTGACGAGTTTGTTCCCTATGACAGGCTTTCCCCCGATGATCCGGAAAATGCCTGGTATTATGAATGTATGAATTCCAAAGATGACTATGTCCTGAATATCGATATTGACAAATATTCCAACAGATGGCGTCTGTGGATTAATCATAAGGTTTTTGACGGCACCGACTTTGTAGGCATATTTTGCTCCGGCTTGCGAATTGAAACCGTACTTTCCGATATGTATGGCCAGTACGATGTCAAAAACGTGAGGGGTTATATCATCGATAAAAACGGCGCCATTCAAATGGATTCCAGCCGTTACGAGCTGCATACTGAGAAAGCCGACCTTCACATCAATACGGCCAGTTCGGATCCGAAGTTTTTGGAAAGGATTAATTCGTACCTGGAAAAAATCGATGGTTACTTTGGCAGGGAAATGCAGCCGGATGTTTTTGGGATCTCGTCGGGACCTTACGGATATGTGTCTATTGCGCCGATTAACGGCACGGATTGGTCCGCCGTTACTTTCTTTAATACCGGCTCACTCTTTAGTATAACGAAGCTTTACCCCCTGTTGATCGTGCTGTTGTCTGCGCTTTTATTTTATACGATAGCGGGCAACCTCCTTATGTACCAGCTTGTCTTTGTTCCACTGAATCAGTTGACAAAAAGTATATTAAAAACCAAGTCGGGCCAAAGCTTGATTTTCGGCTATGACCGGGATGATGAAATCGGCGATCTGTCGAAGACCATACAGGACACACGTACCGAGCTTGAGCAGCGCGACGCCATGCTGCAAACGGTAAATCAGGTAGCCGCGATTCTCCTGCATTCGCATTTTGAGGATTTTTCGATCAATTTGTGGCATTGCATGGATATGTTAGCCGCAACGCTGGATGTCGATCGTGTGTATATCTGGAAAAATTTTATTAAAGACGGCAATCACTACTGTACCCAGGCTTACGAATGGTCGGGAGGCGCAGAGCCGCAGGCCGGTAATGAATACACGGTGGATATACCGTACGATGATATTCCGCGATGGGAAGAGATGTTGTCGGATGGTAAGTGTATCAACAGCCTCATCCGCGATCTGCCGCCCGAGGAACAGGAGATGCTTTCGCCTCAGGGCATAGTGTCCATTCTGGTAGTGCCGCTGAATCTGCAGGGCAAGTTCTGGGGGTTTGTCGGTTTTGACGATTGTCGCAACGAACGGGTCTTTACCGAAAATGAAGAGACCATACTCCATTCCGCGGGCTTACTGATAGGCAATGCCCTGCTGCGAAACGAAATGACTTTCAACCTGCATACAAGCGCCATCGAACTGGAAGCTGCGCTTGAAAAAGCCAAAGCCGCCAGCCTTGCCAAAACCAATTTTCTCTCGAATATGAGCCATGAGATCCGTACCCCCATGAATGCAATTATCGGCATGACGAAGATAGGCAAGACTGCTGCGGATTTGGAGAGGAAGGACTACGCTTTTGGAAGGATAGAAGGCGCTGCCAACCATCTTCTGGGAATTATCAACGACATACTTGAAATGTCGAAAATCGAAGCTGGCAAATTTGAACTGGTTTTCCTTGAGTTCAATCTGGAAAAGCTCCTTGAGAGAGTCGTAAATATTGTCAGCTTCAGGATAGATGAAAGACACCAGAAACTCACCGTGAGTATTGACAGGAACATTCCCCAGTTTCTGATCGGCGATGAACAGCGGCTGGCGCAGGTTATTACAAACCTGCTTTCCAATTCGGTTAAATTTACACCTGAAGAAGGTACGATACATCTCGGTGTACATTTGGAAGAAGAAGAGGACGATCTTTTCACCATCAAATTTCATGTGAAGGATTCGGGCATCGGGATTAGCCCGGAACAGAGGGCGCGTCTTTTTACGTCATTTGAGCAGGCCGAAAGCAGCACGTCCAGAAAATACGGCGGGACGGGTCTGGGTCTGGCAATTTCCAAACATATAGTCGAGCTAATGAACGGAACCATCTGGATCGAATCGGAACTGGGCCAGGGCGCGACATTTATTTTTACGATTAAAGTAAAAGGCCAGAGGGAAAGGGACGTAAACCCGCTGCTTGCCGGAGTGGATTGGTCCGATGTGCGTATGCTTGCGGTTGACGATGATCCGGAGATACTTGAATGTTTTACCGGTATTGCGAAACAGTTTAAAATTGCGTGTGATACGGCGCGTAGCGGCGAAGAGGCGTTACAGCGCATAACGTCCAATGTTCCGTACAATATTTATTTTATAGACTGGAAGATGCCCGGCATGGACGGCATAGAACTCTCCAGCAAAATCAAGTCACAGAGCGCCGGTAAATCCGTTATCACCATGATTTCCGCCGCCGAATGGAACGACATCCAAAAAGACGCGAAGGCCGCCGGTGTTGATGATTTTTTGTCAAAGCCGTTGTTTTCTTCCTCCATAGCGGACTGCATAAACAGGTACATTGGCACAGTGAATTCCTCCGGGTCATCTGAGCAGGCGGCCCAGCCTGCGGAGACTTTTGCGGGGCGTCGTCTTCTTTTGGCGGAGGATGTGGAGATCAACCGCGAGATTGTTCTGGAACTGCTCAAACCTTTGGAGTTTGAGGTTGAATGCGCGGTAAACGGCGCGGAAGCGGTTAAAATGTTCACCGCCCAGCCTGAGAAGTATGACTTGATATTTATGGATGTGCAGATGCCGGAAATGGACGGATATGAAGCCACCCGTCTGATACGCGCCCTTGACGTGCCCAATGCCCGAAAGATCCCGATAATCGCCATGACGGCTAACGTCTTCAGGGAAGACATCGATAAATGCCTTGAAATGGGCATGAATGATCATGTCGGGAAGCCGCTGGACTTTGACGAGGTTCTGATTAAGTTACGGCATTATTTATCGTAGAGGCGGCCGATCAGATAACGATGATGTTGTCATGGCCGGGCACCACGATGTCAAAGCTTTCCGCGATATTCCTGATTGTTTCAGCCGCCTGACGTCTTAACGCTTCGTCGTTCTGGAATTCGGTTGCCCGATCCCGGAAGTGGTTAGCCGTCATCACCGCGTCCGATGCGATAAGGATCTTTTTCCCGCCGGAAATGAACGCGGTTCCGTGAAGTTCCCCTGTATGCCCCGGCAGATGCAGTGCCCAAACCCCAGGAAGAAATTCTCCGGCGACCTCGGTAATTTTATCCGTGTCAATCTCCGGGCTCTCGCCGTCTCCCGGATCCTTCCCGGCATTTTTGGCTTGCAAAACCGCTTCCTCTATCAACGCCTTGTTTCCCGGCCCGCAGAACCATTGCGCGTTGGGAAAATACCGCAGGGCGTGCCAATGATCAAAATGATGATGTGTCGCAAAACAATGGGTAATCGTTTCGGGCTTGAGTCCAGTACGGCGGTTGAGGTCAAAGTAATATTCGTCAGGGCTTTTTCGGGTTGTGGGATCGACAATCAGGCGGTAGGGTTTTCCGTCCCTGTCCTTCCCCCTGACAAGCACGGAGCTGCAGGTGGAGGGAATGCCCCGTGGGGGATTATCGGCGGATTCCCCGAAATAGCGGTTCCACATCAGATGCCCGAAAACCAATGCGTCCCACGCAACTTCCGTTTTCAACGGCGGGAATATATTCATGGTTCTTCCTTCACATAACGCCCGTGGATCTCGTCCAGGTTTATCCGCCCGGCCTTGTCGTCCACGATCGCCGCGTTCTGCCGCACGCGCGCGGGGTTACGCATCCCCGCAAGGACCACATCCACGTAGGGGTTGGAAAGGACAAACTGCACCAGGGCAGGGCCGTAATTAAAGTTGTCGTCCGCTCGGATCATTTTCATCCACCGCTGGAAGGTGCCGGAAGTGGGCGCGCGCATGGTGATCGTTGCGAGGGAATTTTCTTTCGCCACGAGCAGGCTGCCAAAGGGGCGGCTCGGTTCGTAGCCGTGCTGGAAGAGGAAATTGTAGCACATCTGAACCGCGTCGAAGCGGCCCGAATCCATCAAATCAAAAAGGGCGCGGTTGTTGTCCTCGCTGGTAAAACCGATAAATTTGACAAGCCCTTCTTTTTTCATCTGTTCCATGGATTCCACCATTCCGTTAGGCGCTAAAAGTTTCTCTGTCGTCTCATCGGAATAGGAGTTTCCGTGTATCTGGAGCAGGTCCACGTAGTCCCTCCCGAGCCGCTTGAGGCTCTGCTCCAGCGACTTCCGTACCCCGTCGTAATCCGTGGGCGGGCATTTTGTCGCGAGGAAGACCTTTTTCGGATCAACGCCGCCAAGCACATCAGCGAACATGGTCTCCGAGCGGCCTTCCCCATACCCGGGGGCTGTATCAAAATAGGTGACGCCCAACTCAAGGGCCGTCTCCAGGGCCTTGTGAACGGAGTTCTTTGCCTCGTTGGTATCCGGGTCGTATGCGTAAAGGTAATTTTTCAGTCCCGCCACAGCTCCCCCGAATCCCAGCCGGCTGACTGTCACCCCGGTCTTGCCGAAATTGACGTATTCCATATTTTTGCTTTTCCTCCGTGTAAAACCCCGTGCCCTCCGTGGTAAAAATAGTATATCAGTGGTAAAATCATAATATCATGGAGGGACAAAATGGCAAAGCACTGGTTCCAGGAGAATCTGCGTTTTTTGCAGACCGTCTTGCGCGAGACTGACATTGTCGATTACGACGCGGCGGGCGTGGTGAATTATATGAAGGAAGTCAACGCCAACACCCTGGTGGTGAACGCCGGGGGGGTGATTGATTTCTTCAAGCATGACCTTGACATGGCGAACCTTAACCGTTTTTACACGCGTGAGATACTGGGCGATATTTGCGAGGAGATTCACAAGGCGGGCATGCGCGTGATCAGCCGCGTGGATTTCCGGGGGGTGGAGCCGCGCCGCTACAACCTTCACCCCGACTGGTTCGCGCTGGATCAGAACGGCAACCCCCGCGTGGCGACCTACTTCAAAGGCGCGGTGATTTACCGCCCGTGTTACAATTCGCCCTACACGAGCGGACACGCGGTGGAGTTTATCGATTACCTGATGAGCCATTACGCGCTGGACGGCATCTGGGAAAACAGCCTCGGTTTTGACAACTCCCCCTGTTACTGCAAACGCTGCCGCGCCCTCTACCGTGAGGAAACAGGAAACGAAATCCCGCATCTGCCCGGCGGCGGTGACGACCTCGCGGCGCTGGACACCCCGGCCTTCGCCGAGTACCGACTCTGGAAGGCCCGCCACGCGGACGAGCACATCGAGCGGCTGAGGGCGGCGGTAAAGAAATACGGCGAAGACAAGGCGTTTTGCGCTGAGATCTTCGACCTTTACAGCGATTCCTTTACGCGTAACACCGGGATCGACCACAACAACGCCAAAAAGAGTTTTGACTTTATCGTGAGCTGCGTGTTCCTCAGCAGCCACGCCGGCGATGGCAGGACCTGGGACATCATCAACAACTCCGCGACCACGATCCGTTTTTCCCGTGCGCTTGACCCGAAAAAGCAGCCTGTCATCGTTACCGGCGGCAACGGTACGCGCTGGCGTTACGTGAAAGACCCGTCCCTTGAAACGCGGCTCTGGATGTGGGAAATCGCCGCCGCGGGGGGCGGCATCTGGAACTGCTACTTCAACGGCCAGCATCCGAATCGCACCCACGACCGCCGCGGCGCTTACGGCGAGAAGGACGTATACGCCTATCTGGCGCGTAACAGCGTCGTTATTTCCGATACGGTTCCCTCGATGGACGTTGCCATCTACTATTCCAACCCCACGAAAGAACGCTTCCTCAAGCATGACGAAACCAAAGACGACTACGGCGTCTACATACGCGGCGTGGAGAGGGTGCTTCTGGAAAACCACCTCCAGTATGGTTTTATTCCCGACACTGAGTTTTCGCAGGAGAGGCTCAAGGGGGTAAAAGCCCTTCTTCTTCCCAACACGGCCTGCATTTCCGATGAACACATCGGGATCATCCGGGGTTATGTGAAAAACGGCGGCGGCCTTGTTGCCTCCCGCAAGGTTTCCCTCTTTGACGAGAAGGGAATTTCGCGTGACGACTTCGGCCTTGCGGATGTGCTGGGCGTGGGCTTTACCGGGCTCATCATCGACACGTCTTATGACACCTACCAGTTGATCAGCGACAGGGACAACCCGGTTTTGAAAGACGTAGGCGACACCGAGCTGCTCATCAACGGCGGCTCAACGGTTCTCGTAAATCTGACGAATCGTGATTATAAAACTGCCGCGACGCACATCCCGGTCATACATAACCAGCCGCCTGAGTACGCCTGGATTCCCGACATGAAGACGGATTTCCCCACAATCGTTACCGGGGCCTACGGGAAGGGCAGGGTAGTGTACTTCGCCAACGCCGTGGAGGCGCTCTGTTTCACAAACGGCCATGAGGACTACACCGAGGTTTATAAAAACGCGCTGGACTATGCCTCAGGTGGCGATTATCTTGTTGTGGCGAAAGCGCCGAGGAGCGTTCACGTCAGCGTCATCGAGGATCAAAACGATCCCAATCACCTCGTAATCGCCATGGTGAACACCACCGGGACTTCACAGAGGCCGATGAAGGAGGTGGTTCCCGTTCCTGTTGAGGTTCGCGTACCGTTACGCGGAAGAACCCTCAAGGCGTCAAAGGTACTTTGGGGGGAAGGGGTAGATACCGACCTGGAAGGGGACGCGGTGATTATAGCGCTTGACGCCCTTGGGGAGTTTGCCAGCGTGGAGTTGCGCCTGTGACGGCTAACGGGTGATAACTATTCCCCCGTTATTCGTTATTCTTGAACCGCGAGCTCCACCATGTAAAACATTTCCGGAGAACCTTTTCCAGGGCCTCCTTGTCCTTGCGCTTGACTGCCTCGTATATGTCACGGTGATCCCTGGCTGCCTCTATTATCGGGAGCGGTTCCAGCCGTTCCTGCAAGATGTCGAAGAAGAGGTCGAGGGCGACTTCCCCGATTTTTATGATGTAGGGGTTATGGGTGCAATTGAGGACCGTGCGGTGAAAGCTAAGTTCGTCCTCGCTTTCGACCAGTGCCTCGGGCGATTTCTGCTTCACTTTGTCTTCCAGCGCGATAACGGCGGCTTCCACTTTGGTCAGGTCCTGCGCTGTCGCGTGCTCCATCGCCAGGTGGGTGTAGGCGGTTTCATACACCTCCCTGAATTCCACAAGGTAGTCCGCCACTTGCGGGAGGAGGGCGAGCTGGATTTCAAAAGCGTTGGCGGCGCCCTCCTTGAGGGTATTGCAGACAAAGGTCCCCTCGCCCTGGCGCGACTCGACCGCGCCCAGGCTTTCCAGCATCTTGATCGCCTCCCGGACGGAAGAAATGCCCACCCCGAGTTTTTCCGCCAGCTCAATGACGCCCGGAATGCGGTCCCCCGGTTTCAGCTCCCCCTTGATGAGGGCCTGTTTTATCTGGCTGAGGACCTGGTCTGTAACTTTTTCCTTTTTTTTGATGAACGAAAGATTCATGGCAATGCTACCCCCTTGCCTGTATACGGGCATCCGTGATAAAACAAATATAAGAAACCTGATCACTTATAACCGATCAAGTTATACCCCTGATTTAGGGGTGTTAAATCTATGATATCTGTTATCTGAATATCATAACTCGCTTTTTCCCGGATGGCAAGCATTTTTTTAACGATAACTGGAAAAAAACGTCAATTTATCCCTAAAAAGTAAAGTTTACCCAAAACCGCTAACATACCTTAACTCCAGGTGCGGTCGTGGGAGTACTCGTTGTCCCACTGCTCCGTGGACACCCAGATGTCCTTCTGGGTCGTATCCATGTGGGAGAGGATCACCTCGTCGTCGAGGCCCTCGATGCCAAGGCCCGGCGCGTCGCCAAGCTCGATGTAGCCGTTCCTGATTATGGGCTTTGAGGGGGTTTTGACGAGGTCATCCCACCAGGGCACATCCACCGAGTGAAACTCCAGCGCAAGGAAATTCTCCGTCGCCGCTGCGGCATGGGCGGCGGCAAGCGCGGCGATTGGCGTCTCCGCCATGTGAATCGCCATTGCCGCACCGTGCTCCTGCGCCAGGTCGCCGATCTTCTTCGTCTCGTAGATGCCCCCGGCGGTCAGGATGTCCGGGTGGACCACCGCCAGCGCGCCAGTCTCCAGCAGGGGCCTGAAATTCTCCTTGAGGTAGATGTCCTCCCCGGTTGCGAGCGGCACGGCAACGGCGTCCGCGAGGCGCCTGTAATGCCCCGTCATCTGCCAGGGCAGGAGGTCCTCCATCCACGCGATGTTGTACTTCTCCGCCCGCCTCGCCAGCTTAACGCACTCGCTTAGGCCGATGTGGCCGCAGTGGTCGATTGCGAGGGGTATCTCACAGCCGATTGCGGAGCGCACCTCGGCAAGGTAGTTCTCCAGAAAGTCCAGCCCCTTTTCAGTTATCTGAAGACTTGTAAACGGATGGGCGATATTCATAATATCATATGATCGATTAAATTTTTCCCGGTTTGTGAGGAAATTCTTCCGGTTTCCGCCGGTGGATCTGAAGTCCTCGATAAAACCCAGCGGCGCGGAGAGGAGGCCCTTCTCGTCAAGCCCCATCAAAGTACCCACTCCCCAGTCCATCTTGAGGAAGGTGAAGCCCAATTCCATCCGCTTCCTGAGCGCCTCGCCCATCTTCCTGCCGTCGGGCCTGCCGTTCACGTCCGTGTCGGAATAGATGCGTACCCTGTTGTGGAATTTCCCGCCCAGCAGTTGGTACACCGGGACGCCGTACGCCTTCCCGGCGAGGTCCCAGAGGGCAAGCTCGATGCCGCACACCCCGCCCGCCTGCCTCGAAGGCCCGCCGAACTGCTTGATCCGCCGGAAGATCTTGTCCACGTTGCAGGGGTTCTCCCCGATGATCCGGCTCTTGAGGATGAGGGCATAGGTCTCCGAGCTCCAGTCCCGAACCTCCCCGTAGCCCACCAGTTCGCTGTTGGTCATGATCTTGATCATGATGCAGCCCATTGGGGCCCCCGCGATCTTGGCGAACCTGAGATCCGTGATCTTCAGCTTTGACGGCGCTGAACACCGATTAAAATTCCCAAAGCCTATTTCATCCATTCTTGTCTTCTTCCTCCGTGCCCTCCGTGTATTCCTCCGTGAAACTCCGTGGTAAATTCTTGTCAAGGATTGTATAGCAAGCCCTCTCTGCCGCGGTTCCTCTTCTTCCCGCTGACTTGCTCCCCAATCTCGTCGCTGAAATCAAGGTAGCGGTATTCCCTGGTCTCCTCGCTGGCCTTAAACCACGCCTGGAAATCGTCCCACATCTCGCGTGTCCAGGGGTTGTCGATTTGCGAGGGGGTGTAACGCCGTTCCCGCAGGCGCTCAAAGCCGAAGATGTCCTTGACGTGGAACTTTTCCGCCCGGTCGACGGTAACTTCGGCGAGGTGGCAGGGGATGAAGGCGACGCCCCCGGCGCTCCCGAAGACGATGTCCCCCGGCATCGCCACGGCGCGGCCTATCATCGTGGGCCTGTTGTAGCCGGTCATTACGTAGTCGCGTATGGCGGTGGGGTGGCTGCCCCGGTAGTAAATCTGGAGGTTCGGTATGTCCCTCACCTGGTCGAGGTCGCGGATGCCGCCCCAGATGACAGCTCCTCCGCCCTGCGTGCGGTTGGCGACGGCGGTGGAGAGGTTCCCCCCGAAGTAGGTGCCGTACTCGATCTTGTCGTAGAAATCTACCACCATCACGTCGTTTTTGACGAGCCTGCCCACGGCGGACTTGTTGAAATGCCCCTCAAACCCGAACGCCCGCGACTCCGCCTTTGCCACCTCGTGCAGGTCCGGGCGCGTTGGCATGCACTGGATGGTCAGCGCCCGGCCCACCAGCGGCTTTGCGGCGGGGTGGGTGGTCCTGAACTCGGTCTCGATCTGGAACTCGTAGTTGTCGCTCCACGGGACGCTCCAGACTTCCTCCAGCGTCAACTGTCTCATCCTCTCGATTATGGAATCTGAAACCATTGGGCGCCCGTCTTCCATGCGCTCCCCCTTCCAGAGTGGGGTCAGATACTCAACTTCTTCTTTAGAGCAGAAAAACATTCAATTTTCTCCTTTCTTCCCCTATTCCCTTTGTCCCCTTGTCCCTTATTCCCCTAGTCCCCTACCATGCGTGTTGCCTTCCAAGGGCGTCGCGGAACACCAGGTTGTCCTCATCGTCACGGTTGGGGTCGTTGTTCTCGGTGCCGCGCCTGCGCGTGATGTAGTTGTACGCGCTCTCCGCCGCGGCCTCCGGGGAAAGCTCCCTTTCCAGCGGGTCGAAGGCGCGGAAGGTGTAACCCTTTGGGGCGAGCTTGTTGCGCGTCATCTGTATGAATTGGTGAAGGGCCGCCTTACTCATGTTGTAGCCGAAGTGGTCGACGCGGCGCGTCTCGTTGATGGACGCCTCGGCGCGGGTCAGGTAGAAGAGGCGCTTCCCCTCGCCGGCGTCCAGCAGCGGCAGGAACGCCTCAAGCAGCGCCATCGAGCGCAGCACGTTTGCCCGGTAGACCCTCTCCACGATCTTGCCGTCTATGCCGTCGCGCACCGTGAAATTATCCTTGCGATCGCCAGAATCTGTGGTGTCAAGAAGGAAATCCAGCTTTTCGGCCTTCTCCCTGAACGCCGCCGCCGCCTCTTTCGCGTCGAAAGGCAGGAGCGTGACCCCTTCCAGCGGTATAATCCCCATCACAAACACGCCGAAGCCCTCGCGGACGAACGCCATGGCTAGTTTTTCATCGAAAATCTTGTCCTGGCTGGTAATCAACACGGTTTTCATCGTTAATACGTCCATTCGTAGCCGTTGTAGTCCACCATGACGAGGCGGTGCTCGTCCCGCAGCGGCGTTTCAAAGTACTTTGCCGCGATGCCGCCTATGAAATCGGGGTCGTAGAGCGCCGTCTCGGACAGCGAGCCGTCCTGCATCCGGCGCTTCATCCAGCCCGGGTGGAAGAGGCGGAAGGTGTAGCCCTGGCGGTACAACTGGTTGTGCAGGAGGCGCACCCCCATGTTGAGGGACGCCTTGCTCATGGGGTAGGGGTACGAGCTGTCGCCCCTGTGCTTCATCAGCACGATGCAGGAGACCTCGCTTGAGACGAAGCACAGCCGCTTCATCACGCCCCTCTCGAAGAGCGGCAGGAGGCGGCTTGCGAGGCGCACCGGCCCCAGCGCGTTGACGCGGAAGGAGTCCCACACCGCCTCAAGGTCCATCGGCCCCTCGTAGAGGTTGCACTGGACCTGGCCCATCAGCGCCGCGTTGGAAATCAACATGTCGAGGGAGTCCGTCACCTTGAGGACCTCTTCCCCGAGGGCGGCTATGCTGTCCTCGCAGCCCACGTCAAGCCTGACGATACGCAGGTTCGCGTTCTTTGCGGCGACATCTTCCAGCAGGGAATAGTCGTCCAGGTACTTCCCCGCGAACACGGTCCAGCCCCGCCCGAGGTACTCCTTGCAGAGCGAAAGCCCGAGGCCCCTGTCCGCGCCGGTCACGACGACATATGGCATTTATTTGGTTCCCTACTCGCCGGCCGCCCAGCGCAGGGCGTTGGCAAGCGTCAGTTGGAACTGCGGGTTGAGCCACACCGGCAACAGGTGCCCCGGCGAAAGGACGCAGACCCGCCCCTTGCCCTGCGTCCGCACATAGCCGGCGGGGTAGATCGAGGCCGGGGTGTTTTTGCCGGGGTCTTCCGCGTACTTCTCCGGCGTTCCCTGGGCCGCGGAATAGGACGCGATCAAAACATCCACGTCGGGCGACAGTATCTCAAGCCGGTAATGCTCGTCTTTCTCGCAGAACATCCCCACGCCCTCCGTCACGGGATGGGGCTTCACGGGCTGGACGGTCACCGGGCAGGCCTCAGGATGGCCCTTGAACCGGCAGCCAAGCAACTGTTCAAGGCCCGCATTTTCCTTGCTGGGTACCGTCCCGCTGTGGATTGCCAAAAGGCCGCCGCCGCCCTCAACATAGGCGACAAACGCCTTCTGCACCGCCAGAGTCTTCCAGTTCGTGTTATCCTGCTGGCTGACCTGGTCGCTCTTGACCAAAACTACGACGGGATAGTCCGAAAGCGTTTCCGGCCTGAAATCCTTCGCGTTGGAAATAACATCGAATTGGAAGCCCTGTCCCCGTAGCGGCGCAACGCCGTCAATGGGCACCTGCCCCGGATGCCAGTAATCGTCACAGATCAACAGTACGCGCATAGGAACTACCTCTTAATAAGACATGATATATGAAGACTATGTAATTGTAAAGGTGACTTCTTTAAAAACAGGAAAATAAACCACGGAGGGCACGGAGAGAAGAATTGCTGTCCTTTGGACAGCTTGGAGTAACACGGAGGAAGAAAAGGGGAAGATTCTCTCACAAAGGTGCCGCCCGGAAAGGTGCCAGACACCTTTCCGGGCATTACCAAGCATATCAGTTAATAATTCTTTCGAGAAAATACTATGGTCAAACAAAATATTCTATAGTACCATTGCCACTAATTGTTCTTTTATGATTCTTTTGGGAATACGCTTTATTCCAAGGCGCTTTTCCATAAGCAACAAGTATTCACCGGAAATGTCAGAAAGTATACACTTCCGTTTAAGATACTTGCAGACAGCGCCGGTTGTGCCGGAACCTGCCATCGGGTCAAAAATCAGGTCATCCTTTTTGGAAGCCATTAAAACTAACTTTTCATATATTTTTTCCGGTTTTTGAGCGGGGTGTCCTGTTTGTTCATTTTTCCCAACAAATCCAACAAGGAGGGGCTCTTCAAAAACCGAGTTTGGACCGGGAATAAACCTCATTTGGTTGTTTTCAAACCTGAGTTCCTGTTCAGCATTGAAGAAGTTTTCAGGGTACATTTTTGCTTTAGCAGTCGCATAATGCAAACAAGTTTGCTGGCTTGAACGCCAGCCCCTTACCACCGAAGGGCAATTTTTGAAAAACCATGTAAGCCATGTAACGAATTCCAGCGGCTTATCGATTCTATGTATAAAATTTGAAACAATTTCCGGAAAGCCCCAAAGGTATAAATGATCGGTATCGTTTTTTATGGCGTTTATAATTTCAATAATACTCTGGACATAATCGTCCCTCACGCCGCCGATTCCACGGTTATACCAGGGGTCTAATATGGTCGCCGATGGTTTATAGCCTAATGACAATATAAATTGAATACTCTCCTTTGCTTCCATTTCGGGAAGTATCACAATTCCGTATTCTTCCAAATTTTGATCTAAATACTGCCGGACATTCATCTATTTTTTACCGCCTTTCAATTTATGTATATTTCCGTTATCATCCTGCACATAACCGAAATAATCAATCAAGAACTTGAATACTATCTCTTTTTCAGTATTTGTTGATGACTGGATAATTGCGTACACATTCATTTTACCTGTATTGGTGTCCCAATAATTTTTCTTGACTACTTGGTGCCTCCCGCATAATACTTGCCACTGGTTTATGTCTTTGGGGTCTGTTTCAGGATTTATTGAATGGGGATTTTTGTGATCCGGTGTCAGTTTTACTTTTCCTCCACCTATGGGGTCGATTTCCCCTTCTTTCAGTCCACATTTTTCATTGCCTTCGTTCCATTCGCAAGAATTATTTGCACGTTTCAAAATGGCTTCCCAGGTAGCTTTATCAGGCTTAATCCTTTTCCCGGCTCCAGTTTTCTTTTCGGACGAAGGCATTAAGTATTCTTCGACCCGCAACCAGCCCCTGTTTCTCCATGAAGAATTGTATATCCGTCATCGGTTCTTAATTCAGACAATCTTTGATGCCAGTTTTCGGGCTGTTTTTTGGTTTCAGGGTCAGTTGCGACCTCAAGTATCTGTTCACGGGTGATAACTTTGCCTATGTTATCCAAAAACAACGCTTCAATACGTTGTTTTATGGACTTCTGCGAATATTTCTTCTTAATCTTGCCATAAATTTTCTTGGGTTCATTCACTTTTCCTGCCATAATTCTGATTCATTCCCTCCCAAAAAGACTATACCAATCAAGGATAATAAAGTCAAGACTGAAAAACTTTTTCCCCCACCCGATGACAACTGAAAGCAAAAACTCTATATTATAGTAACCCGCTTTTTAGTGCCAGGCACCCTCTCAAGGCAGTCACAAATTGTGACCACCTTCAAAGCTTTAGAACAGCCAAAAGAGACAAAAAAATTGGCTTTCGTCCAGATTAGGTAACAGTTACCATGTATGCTAAAAGTAAAGATTAATGAGCAATGAGAAAAAGCAAAGGAAGAAAGCAGTCCAGAAAGGTGCACCTTTCCGGGCATTATCGCATTCTATTGACAGAATCAGCATTTCAATTAATAATTAATTGGAGGTAATACTATGGTCAAACAGAATATTAACAAACTTAAACTTAAGGAAATTTCAAAAACAAAGAAAATTACTGAAAAAGATAAATTTGAAAACACTGAGATTATTTTTATAAACAATGAGGGAATATTTAAAGCGGTTGAGAGTCTTCCTCCTGGAAGAAATAAGAAAGGAGATGGGGAGAAAGTATAACAAATCACCTGCCAGTTTAATATTTCCATTGTCATTTTCAAGACCGCTGAATTCTACAATTTCTGCTTTAGCTTTTAGTACCTCCAACCTTTTCTTCTGAGCTTCACTAAGTTCAGGCTTAAAAGATATTTTGCAAGGAACAGAAGAAAAATATGAGAAGCATATTCGGGGACGAAATTCATATATAAGACAACCATTTTGATTATCTACGAAAGGACAAGATGAAGAAGTAAAACCAAATTTATTATAGAATTCCAGACAATCGTTTCGGTCATTATCTACTGGTAAGGAATCAATATAGTCCCTTGCCTTTTGCCTCTTATCAATACATGCTTTAAAATAAGGAAAAAGTTCATCATAAGGTATCGTCGAAAATACCCTTAAGAGAATACAGGTGTTTAGCGGATCAACAGTAAGGGTAAGTGCATGACAACAAAGGTTACAACCTTTATGACAGCAAACTGATTTATCTTCCATAACAGATAAAACAGTGTTACGATTGCTTTCGTTGATTTCCATAAAAGTAATAAGGCTTCTATCGGCTTTTTTACTTGAGAAACGAAGTCTTCTATAATAATTTTCAAACATGGTTCAATACCGTGTATAAGTATGTATAGTTTTTATGTTTTTGTCAACAATAGGGGTGCCAGGCACCTTTTTTTCCCTTACCCGATGACAACAGGAAGGGAAATGCGTATATTATTATTAGGCGAACAAGGATAACGCCTTCACATAAAGCCCTCTATCCTGAATACCCCGTTTCAGGTAGGGGGCCTTTATTTTGGCAAATAGGAGAAAATGGAATATGAGGGCGACGTGTTTTTTGTTGTTGGTACTGCTGCCGTTTTCAATGGTCTTTTCACAGGACATAGAAGAACTAACCCTTGCATATCAAGATGAGATAGAAGCATGGCTGGCGCAAAATGATATTCGTGGGCAGACAAGGACACAGAGGTTCTATATATCCGATATATTTTCAAGACCATACATTCATCCAAAATACCCCGAAGCCAAAGTCTATGGGAAGGGCGGGTCGGTCATTGACTGTTTCGCAGTAGGAAAGTTTTTAACGGTGGCAGAAAGCCGGATGATTTATAAATGGGCGTATGCCGTTGTACCGGATACAGCAAAGCGGCGTTTCGAGCCGTTCGAGTCTTTGGAAAAATTTAGTGACTCACTGATATTCAGCCCGAGTACCTTGTTTGGAAGTCCCGCAAATAGCGGGTTGAACAAGGATTTTGAAGAGGATATGGCTTTCCTGATTTTTTATTTTGGTAGGTCAGGTTCGCGTTTTCCTGATGTGGTGTTCAATGTTCAATCAAGGCAGGTTGAAAGCGGGAACGGAAAGAAAATGCTGATACTCCCCTATAGTTATAATTACGCCCTGTTTCGGGTTGGCGTCCGTGGCGGTATCAGTCTGGTTGGTTATTACGGCGTGAACTAAGGAAGGTGCGTTTGTCGTCGTTTAAATCGGCGTATTTACGCATTTTTTCAAGACGGTTGAGATGGTAATTTATGCGATCAATGGTCAGCTTGGTTTTTACTTCAATCAGCATGGCTTTCTTGCCGTTTTCAAGCAGAATATCTACTTCAAAAGAAATTTTATTAACCCAGTCATCAAGCCTTGAATTTGGATGCGCCTTGGGAAAATAAAGCCCAAGCTCTTCAAATTTTTTGCATATTTTAGGCGCGATCATAGCTTCCGTCATATCGCCGAAAAGATTGGTTAATGATCCAATCTTTGTGTTTAATTCATCTTTTAGCCGTTGAGAGTCTTCCTTCATAAGCCGCTCGGTCTCTTTCAACTGCCGATCAGTTTCTTTTTGGCTTTCGCGTAATTCATCCATCTTTTCATGGAATTCCTGCAAAGCCGCCATAACTGACTCGAAAGTGGGGGGATTGGTTGCTATTGTTTCCGGCATACGGTTACCTCCTGCCTATAGCATACTACTTTTAGGGGCTTTGGAAGGTGCCATGCACCATTTTTTGCCGTGGGTGAAATCAGGTGGTTTTTTTGAGGTGACAGTCACTTTTTAGGGCTTTTTCTCCAACTCTTTTAGTCTTTCGTCTAAAAATTTACAGACTTCCTTTTTGAATTTTATTATACTTCCTAATAGGTGTTTTGAATAAAACACGGATTGAGCCCCTTTATTACCATTGGCGGCTGTCGGCATGGCGCGGCGGTTGCCTTTTTTTGTCCCGGTTCTCTGAAAACCTGGGGAATGGTAAAAAATGGCAGCGGTTACCATTTTAGCGACCCTTGAAAACTTGCCTGTTTTACGCGATATTTACCAAGTGGCTGTAATGCAGGAAAAACTGACACGCCGGGAAAAGGAAATCCTTGATTTGCTGCTTGGCGGTTCCAGTTCCAAAGACATTTCAAAGGCTCTTGGTATCAGCA